>Ga0209692_10000297_pt1 | contig 143502 bp, 125 predicted proteins | sample tdDd472_FD_187129 | JGI IMG/M metagenome (GOLD analysis project Ga0209692, IMG submission 187129) | Marine sediment microbial communities from the Atlantic coast under amendment with organic carbon and nitrate - tdDd47.2 (SPAdes)... | ecosystem: Environmental > Aquatic > Marine > Coastal >... | reverse complement strand
GACTGGTTACCGTGGAATTATCCGCAAAGCGCATAGCGATATCAAATAACCCAGCAATCTTGTCCGGAGATATGGTTAGGTTATCACAATTTATTTGATTTGTTACGCTATGCTGCCGTAAGCTCACGGGCGGTAGCGGTAATGACACCTATATAGTTGACCAAGTCGATGATGTGATTGAAGAGCAGGAATATGAAGGACAAGATCGGGTCATTTCCTCTGTTTCTTATACCCTGACTTCACAAAATCTTGAAAACCTCACATTAACCGGAACTGCCGCTCTGGATGGTACGGGTAATCAACAAGATAATGAAATTGAAGGCAATAGTGGTGATAACCAACTCTTGGGTGAATCGGGTGATGATGTGCTCATCGGTCAAGAAGGTAATGACACCCTGGATGGCGGCAGTGGCGAAGATGAAATGTACGGTGGCCTGGGTGATGACCATTATTTTGTCGATAGTGAAGATGATGAGGTGATTGAACAACTTGATGAAGGCACTGATACAGTGACTAGTAGTCAGGACTATGCCTTGGGCGACCATATTGAAAACTTAGTGTTAACTGGCACCCAATGGCTGCGCGGCACCGGGAATGATTTAGATAATCACATCACCGGAAATGCCGGTGGCAACTATCTGGATGGACAGGCCGGTGACGATACCCTCATCGGTTTGGGCGGGAATGACACCTATTATGTGGATTCAGCCGATGATGAAGTCATAGAAGCAGGCGATGGTGGTTATGACCAAGTCTACAGCACGGCGGCCCAATATACCCTGGCTGCTTATGTCGAAGACCTTTGGATGGAAAATGCCCAAGCCTTTGACGGCACCGGTAATGCCCTGAATAATCAAATCATAGCCAATGAAAATGACAATATTCTCTCGGGTGAAGGCGGTGATGATAAGCTCAAAGGTTATGAGGGAGATGATAGCTTATATGGCGGTGCCGGAGATGATTCTCTCGATGGTGGTTTGGATGTGGATATCATGTACGGCGGTAGTGGTGATGACCGCTATACGGTGGATAATGAAGCTGACCAAGTGGTAGAGCTAGCCGGTGAAGGACACGATACCGTTAAGAGTGAAGTCTCTTTTGTCTTGGGTGATTTTGTTGAAGATTTAAGATTGCAAGGTACCGCAGATATTGATGGCACGGGAAATAACCAAGACAACTTTATGAAAGGTAACTATGGTAATAACATCCTCTCGGGTGAAGAAGGGAATGACCATCTGGTTGGCTCCTATGGCTATAACCAGCTCTTTGGGGGCAGTGGCCATGATATTTTAGATGCTCAAAATGGCGAAGCCTATCTGGAAGGTGGGACTGGAGATGACCGTTATCTGATTGATAGTGAATCGGTGACAATTAGTGAATTAGCAGATGAAGGTTATGACCGTGTTGAAAGTGCGGTCACCTATGCCTTAAAGGAAAACTTGGAAGCCCTCACCTTATCGGGTTTGAAATCTATCTCTGGTATTGGGAACGAACTGGATAATGACCTGTTCGGCAATGTCAAAGAAAATGAGCTGGAAGGTGGTGAAGGTAAAGACAGCATTGATGGCTTTGCCGGTGATGATGAACTCTCCGGTGATGAGGGGGATGACTATCTGTATGGGGGCGATGATGCGGCCTACTTCAGTCCTGCGGACGACGATGATGATGATGACGACGATGAAGAGCCGATTGATGAAGAGGAATACTTCGAAGAAGATGAAGAGCCTGAAGAAGAGGATGATGACACCGTAGAGGGAGAATACATTCTGGCTTCCAACGATGACTATCTCGATGGTGGTGAAGGTAATGACCATTTAGATGGTGGCTCGGGTGATGATACCCTCGAAGGCGGGGATGGCGACGACTATTTATACGGTGGTGACGACGGCTTTATTCAATTTATTGGTGGCAATGATGAGACCGAGGAAGAAGAGACCATCGACGAGGAAGAACCCATTGATGAAGAGGAAGACTTTGAAGAAGATGACATCATCGAAGAGGAGCCGGAAGATGATGACACGGAAGAAGAGGAAGATGATTTAATCCCCTCTGGACTCAGTAATCATGACTATTTAGACGGCGGAGCCGGAGATGATGTACTTGATGGTGGTAATGGTAACGATGAATTGTATGGCGGCCTAGGGGTTGATGAACTAATAGGTGGAACCGGCAATGATATCTTAGATGGTGGCTTAGAGCTGGATACCATGAGTGGTGGTAGCGGTGATGATATCTACTATGTGGATGGTTACTCCGAAAATATTCAGGTTCCGGTTGATGACGAGACCGAAGAACCGGTAGAGGACATCTATGCGGATTGTGACTATGGCACCGCCAAAGAAGCAACGGCAACCAGTGTGGGTTCTAGTGTTATAGGCAACCTTTTAGGAAATGATTTAGGCCAGAATATCTGGTTAGAATTAATTGGCTTTAGAGGGGAGTACTACCATCTGAATAACAATGCCGTGAGTATTGATTTGGATTATGGTCACTTAACCGTCCAACCCAATGGCGACTACAACTATACACCGGATGATAATCACCCTAGTATCGAAGCTCTGAATGATGGAGAGACCCTCAATGAACACTACGTCTCCTATAAAATTATTGATGAGCTGGGTGAAAGCGATACGGCAGATCTCTACCTGACCATTAGCGGTGCTACCGACGAAAATAATGGTAATGGGGAACCTGTGGAAGATATCTATGCTAAAAGTGATTATGGTACGGCTCAAGAAGCTTCTGATACCACACTGGGTTCAAATGTGACAGGCAATCTTATCGGTAATGATTCTGGCAACCAGCTATGGGTGGAGTTGATTGGTTTTAGAGGAACCTACTACCATTTACAAAATGGTGAGATGACCATCGATGTGGATTATGGCACTTTAACCGTGCAGGAGAACGGTGACTATGTCTATACCGTTGATAATGACCACCCCAGTATCGAAGCCTTAGATGAAGGGGAAACCCTCGATGAGCATTATGTCTCCTATAAAATCATCGATTCGCAGGGGGAGAGTGATACTGCCGACCTTTATCTTTCTGTTAGCGGAACTACCGATGCACCTTTAGCTGATGAAAATGGCGGGGATGAACCGCTGGAGGCCATTTATGCCGAATGTGATTATGGTACGGCGCAAGAAGCCGCTGATACGGATTCTGGCACCAATGTAACGGGTAACCTGATTACGAATGATTCCGGCAATGGTTTATGGTTGGAACTCATTGGTTTTAGAGGGGAATACTATCATCTACAAAATGGTGAAATCAGTATTGATTTGGATTATGGCCATTTAACGGTCCAAGAAAATGGGGATTATCTCTATACCTTGGATAATCAGCATCCCAGTGTTGATGCGCTTAATGAAGGGGAATCGTTGAATGAACACTATGTCTCATACAAAATTATCGATTCGCAAGAAGAGAGTGATACCGCCGACTTGTATCTTTCTATTGATGGCACTATGGATGGTCCTCAGCTTCCTGCTGCGGAGCTATTGTTTGGGCCTCAAAATGGAGCTGATACCCAGAGTGATACCCAACAGGAGGAGCAGGAATATGAATGGGTGACCATTTTCCATACTGATACGGTGATTGAAAATGTGAATGAGGGACATGATGTAGTGTATGCCTCTATCACCTACGAATTGCCGGAAAATGTGGAAGAGTTGCATTTGACTGGCGATGAAAACTTAGATGCCACTGGAAACGAAGGGGATAATCTCATCACTGGTAATAGCGCCCATAATATGCTCAATGGTGCAGCAGGAAATGATATCTTACGAGGTGGCGAAGGTGATGATAGCTACTATTATAAGCTTGGAGATGGCATTGACACCATTAGCGATAGCGCTGGTTTGGATCGTATCGTTCTGGATAAAACGATCACCTTTGAGCAATTGCAGTTGCAAGTCGAAACCGTGAATGGAGAGCAATTGGCTCAGTTACGGTTTATCGATGATAATGGCAATGTGATTGCTGACCAAGGTTTGGATATTGTTATGGATATCGCGAGTCCGGAAGCACCCATTGAGACGATTGTTTTAAATGGTAATGTATCTTACGACTTTAATGATAGCTTCTTTCCATAATTTAGCAAAATCGTTTCAATGAAGCTTAGGGCATCCATCATGGTGCCTTACGGCTTAAGTCTGACGGGGTATTTGAGTCTGCGTCTAAGATTTTAATAATAATGGGTAAATACAATAGTTTAATAAAACGAATCGATCAATTAAGTGATAGAGAAATTCAAGCGATTACTCGTTTATATTTAGCCTATTATGATGGTAGTAATCAAGCCCAAGTTCATCATGACTTATCCAGTAAAACGGAAGTCATTCTTGTTTTTTATGAATGTGAGTTAATCGCGTTTAGCAGTTATCAGATTTACTTATACCAATGGAATAATCAGCCCATTCGAGTAATCTATTCTGGGGATACTATTGTTGAAAAAGCCCACTGGGGTCAACAGGCTTTAGCTTTCGCCTGGATAGAACGAACTGGTGAAATTAAGGCAGAATATCCCGACTTACCTTTGTATTGGTTTTTAATCGTTAAAGGGCACCGCACCTATAAATATTTGCCGGTTTTCGGTAAATCCTTTTTCCCTCATTGGGAAGATAAGCGTGTTGACTTAAAACCGTTGGCGGATGCCTTAGCGCAAGATAAGTTTGCAGATTGTTATGATCCGGAAAAAGGAATTATAGAATTTAAAGTTTCAAAAGGGCACTTAAAAACTAGCTATGCTTTTCCCTCTGAAAATGAAAAAAATAAAGCCAGTGTCCAATTTTTTCTAAAAAAAAATCCTGGCTATCTAAATGGTAATGAACTGGTTTGTTTATGTGAAATGAATCAGGAAAATATGAAACCCTTAACCAAACGGATCTTTAGCCGCGGATTACTTAGGAACAAAAGTTAAAAAAGAAAAGTTAGAAAAAATACTAAATAAGGAAATGGTTTGAAACAAGCCTGGGATAAAATTAAACAATTCCATTCTCAACAAAGTGCTCGGCCTATAGAAATTATTCAGACTTCTTGGTTATTGGATTGCCTCAAACGAAATCAGGATTGTGCCTACGGGCGACAATATCAATTCAGTGAAATTCATACCATTGAAGATTACCAATCCAGAGTTCCAGTTGTTGATTATGATTCCATCCGAACTTGGGTTGAAAAAATGGCCGATCATAACATCGATAATCTCCTATTTATGGGAGGGGTGATTGCCTTTGAAAAAACCAGTGGAACCACCAGTCGCAGCAAGCTTATCCCATATTCAACTGCCAGTTTAACTGATTTTCAAAATGCTATTTTACCCTGGTTGGCCAGCGTTGCTATACGATATGACTTAAATGAAAATAGCGCCTATTGGGCGATTAGTCCGGCCATGCGAACAACGCAATTTACGCACTGCGGAATTCCCATTGGATTACCGGATGCGGCTTATCTGGGGCGTGACGTGTTGAATGAATTTCGTCAATTATCAGCCGTTCCGGAATGGATAAGCGAAATTACTGATTTAAAAAACTGGCAAATAGTTACCTTGTATTGGTTAATTCGTTGTTTTGATTTAGGATTAATCTCCGTTTGGAGTCCTACCTTTTTATTAATGTTATTGGATGCCTTGGAAACTTATGATGAACAACTCCTAATTTTATTGAAACAAGGAGGAGAGGTTCAAGGCTTTAAACTTGCGGCTGACAATTTGGCCGCCGAACGTTTAAAACAATATCAAATCCGCAAAAACCTGCAATCATTATGGCCGCAATTAAAATTGATTAGTTGTTGGGCTGATGCCTCTTCCAAGCGCTACTTTAAGCAATTACAAAGTCGAATGCCTTGGGTTGAGTTTCAACCCAAAGGATTATTATCGACTGAAGGGGTCGTGACTATTCCTAATGGGAAAAATGATGCGGTATTGGCGATTAATAGTGGTTTTTACGAATTTTTAGATGAACAAGGAGACGTCTTATTATTTGGGCAATTAATGCTTGGCCAAATTTATGAAGTGGTGATGACCAGTTCGGGGGGATTGTATCGGTATAAAACCGGTGATCAAGTCCGCTGCAAAGGTTATGCAGCTCAATTACCCATATTGGAATTTGTTGGGCGAACCGGAGTGAGTTCGGATTTGGTTGGTGAAAAACTCTCAGAAGCCTTTGTTATGCGTTGTTTAAAGGATATTGATGAGTTTTGTATGTTGATGCCTTGTGATGAAAAAATACCATGTTATACTTTGATTCTTGATAAAAAAACAAATCTGTCAATTAACGGCATTCAAGAGAAACTAGAAAATTTACTGCGACAAAATATTCATTACGACTATGCAAGAAAACTGGGGCAACTCGGAGTATTAAGGATTCGTTTGTTAGAAAATCCAGTGCATAAATATCTACAATATAACCTGAAAAAGGGGATTAATTTGGGAGATAGCAAGATTCCGGTATTGTGTAAGTATAATTGGTTAATTGAGGTCGATAAACAACTATGAAAGTGGTGCTAATTTCTCCGAAAGGTCCCTTATATCGTAGTAAGGGTGGGATTTTTAAAAAATCCCTTCGCTATCAACCTCTTACCCTAACAACCCTTGCAGCCTTAATTCCCTCTCATTTGGATATTGATATTGAGTTAATTGACGAAGGGATACAGGAAGTCCCATCTGATTTAAACGCTGATCTAATCGGTATGACCGTGATAACCGGAACATCCACTCGGAGCTATGAATTGGCTGGTCAATTTCGCCAAAAAGGGATTCCAGTAGTATTAGGCGGGCCGCATATTACCTTGATGCCAGAAGAAGCTCAATTACATGCAGACGCGATCTGCATCGGTTATGCGGAGCAAACTTGGCCTCAATTATTGATGGATTTTTGCCAAGGTGAGATGGAAAAAGTTTACTATCAAAGTAACGATCTAAGCCTAGAAAACATGCCTTTTGCCAAACGAGAGTTATTTGATAAACGACATTTTTTGACCCAGGCGGTCTTTGAAGCAACTCGCTCTTGTATGCACGATTGTGAATTTTGTGTGGCCCCGGCAGCTTGGGGGCGAAAACAATATCAAAAACCCATTGATTGGGTCATTGAAGATATTAAACGGGTAGGACAGAAAAAAATTATTTTTATTGACCTGAATATCATTTCTGACCCAGCCTATGCCAAGGCATTATTCAGGCAGTTGATACCGCTCAATCTGCAATGGTTTGGTTTGTCCACGGTTCTGTTAGGGCATGATCAAGAACTTATGGAGTTATTGGCTAGAAGCGGGTGCAAAGGTCTATTATTGGGCTTGGAAACCATTTCACCAGGGAGTTTAAATGACGCTAAAAAACGCTTTAATAGTTCTATTGCTTATCAAAAAATTATTGCTGACTTACATCATTTAGGCATTTCCGTTCAGGGTTGTTTTGTCTTTGGCCTGGATCATGATAATGCCGATGTCTTTGATGCTACAGTCGAATTCGCCATTGATTCAGGTATCGATTTACCTCGTTTTGCGGTGTTAACACCATTCCCCGGCACGCCTTTATTCAATCGACTGGATGCTCAGGGACGGATTTTCAATAAAAATTGGGAACTCTACGATGGGCAACACGTGGTCTTTCAGCCACAAAATATGACAGCAAAGCAATTAGCTGATGGGCATGAACGGGCTTGGAAAAAAGTATATCGTTGGTCATCAATTGCTAAACGTTTATGGAATGCTAAAAATTTTAAAGCCTTGGCTTTAAGCGCTAATCTCGGTTATCGTTTCTACGCCCATCATTTACATAAATTTTATAATTGTGACTGGCCTATTAATCCAGTGCTGCCAAATCCAACCGGATTGATATCTTCTGGGAATAGTAAAACAGCCGACGCTTATTCAAAACAATCTAAGAATAAAATTATATGCGGATAGCCATTGTTCATCCGGCCATCGGTCATCGACGCGGTGAAAAATATATTCGTTCTTGGCAAATGGAGCCATTACCAGCAGCAGCGATAGCTGGCCTTACTCCAGCCGATATTGACATTGTTTTTTTTGATGATCGAATGGAAGCCATTAATTATGAGCAAGCCATTGATGCCGTCGTATTATCCGTAGAAACCTATACGGCTAAACGGGCTTATCAAATAGCCACAGAATTTAGAAAACGTAATGTTCCAGTCATTATGGGTGGTTTTCATGCCACCTTACAGCCCGATGAAGTTGAAAAATATGCAGAATCCATTGTAGTTGGAGAAGCTGAGACGGTTTGGAATGAGGTCATTGATGATCTCCGGTATGGCGCTCTTAAAAAACGTTATCAAGCAATTGCTAAACCCGCTTTGGGGCATATAAAAGTTAATCGAAATATTTTTACTGGAAAACGCTATCTCCCCATAAAACTGATCGAAACGGGCCGTGGTTGTAAGTTCCCTTGCGAATTTTGTGCGATTCAAGCCTTTTTTGACCGAACCCACCGAGCCAGGCCGGTGGATGACATAATTAAAGAAATTAAAACGTTGCAAGGCAGGGCAAAAATATTCTTTTTTGTTGATGATAATTTTATTGCAGATATTCAAGCTGCCAAGGAATTATTAAGAGAATTAGTTAAATTAAATATTCGCTGGATTACTCAGCTCAGTATTAATGCCGCCCATGATGAGGAATTTTTATCCCTGCTCAGTAAAAGCGGTTGTCGAGGAGTCTTAATCGGCTTTGAAAGTTTGGATGAAGGCAATCTGAAAATCATGCGTAAAAGTTTTAATACCATGAATGGGGGCTATTCGGTGGCTCTGAAAAATCTTCGGCGTTTTAATATCCCCATATATGCCACTTTTGTTTTTGGATTTGATCATGACACCCGACAGTCTTTCGAACAGGCAGTGAGTTTTGCCATTGAACAACGCTTTTTTATTAGTGCATTTAATCATTTAACCCCATTCCCCGGTACGCCTTTATATCAAAAGCTTGATCAATCCGGAGACTTACGTTTTCAAGCCTGGTGGTTAGATGATGACTACCGTTATAACGATGTGCCTTTTTTTCCAAAACAGCTAAAACCGGAAGAAGTGACTCAATTATGTGTCCAGGCTCGGAAAAAGTTTTATTCCTGGAGCAGTATTATTAAACGTGGAATGGATAAAACCAATCGCAGTAATGCTTTTATGTTCCGTAATTATTTTCCGATTAATTGGATGCACCGAGCTGATGTCAATAATCGTAATGGTTATCCCTTGGGAGATGAAAATTGGCGGGGTGAATTGTTGGAAGCGGTTCGATGAAACAAAATACTTTTGTAGCCAGCAATGTGATATATCGCCGAGCTGGATTAAAAGATGATTGTCACTTAAAAAGCACCTTACGAGACAATGCCATGGATTCCTGGGTCAATATGACCTTTGAACGTGAGCCTTGTTATTTTGATGCTGACGGATTAATAGGGAATGATTTGACTGTGATTGCCCATCGGTTTGATCATCCTGATTCGATTGTCGGAATGTATTCCTTTGCTGAGTTACCGGTCCATATCAATGGAGAACCGAGCAAGGCTGGATATTTAGGAGCTTTGCGAGTAAATCCTCAGTATCGACATAAAATCCGATTGATTAAAAATGGTTTTAAATCTATCCCCAAATTGGTTCCCAATTTGTCAGTTTTACCCATTTGTTTCACCAGTTTGGCCAAACAAAATAATAACGCCCGGCGGCTTTTAGAAGCCAATATTAAAGGAATGCCTAAATATGCCATATATGGTGAAATTCAAACCTTGGCGATTTCCACCGCAAATAGTCAACGGTTTGGTTTTTTCCGACCACTCAAAACCGATGAAATACCAGAATTGATTCAATTTTATAATCGATTTTCAAAAAACTATCAATTGTCTCCGGTGCTTAGTAAAGACTGGTTGCTAAATCTTAACCACCAGCAGGGCTTATCATTGGATGATTTTTATATTGCCAAGCATTTAGGAAAAATTAAAGCCTGTTTTGCCATATGGGATCAGCGCAGCGTAAAACAGGTGGTAGTAAAAGCGTATAAATTTCCATTAAATCAATTGAGGGGACTATATAATTTGTATGCCGGTTTTACCAAACGAGTTCGGCTTCCAGACATTAATGAACAATTACCACAGGCCTATATTGCTTTTTTTGCTTATGATGAGGTGTATACATCCCGGATAAGTTACTTAATCAAAGAAATCCTATATTTCATTCAAACCAAGCAGGCTGAGATTGGCGTGATTGGTTTATCCATAAAAAATCCAGCGTTGAAAACCATTAAGCAAACCATGTCCGTACAGATCTATGAAACCATTATTGAAACGGTCAATTTTTATGATAAGCAAATGTTCCAATTGGATTCCAAACCTGCGCAGCCGGAAGTAGCTATCTTGTGATCTTGCGAAAAATTACCTTATTGCGACCCAATATGGGGGATTATCGTTCATCGGATGCCTTGCCTCCTTTAGCAATGGCTATCCTCGCCGCTAGGACACCAGCTGACATTGAGATTAATTTTTATGATGATAAAGTAGAAAAAATTCCGGAGCATGATTGTCCTGATTTAGTCGCAATTTCGGTTGAGACCTTTACCGCCAGGCGAGCCTATGAGATAGCGGATAAATATCGAAAACGCGGTGTAACGGTTGTTATGGGAGGCTATCATGTTACATTTTTGCCTGAAGAAGCTTTACGACATGCTGATGCAATTATTTTAGGTGATGCGGAAGGAAGTTGGGAAAAACTATTATATGATATAAGAAATGATGGTTTACAAACCCGCTATCATGGTGGTAGCGCGCTTTCGTTAGATGATTTTAGGCTTAATCGTTCGATTTTCAAGGGAAAAAGATATGCTCCGGTAGAACTCATCCAATATGGACGGGGCTGTCGGTTTAATTGTGATTTTTGTTCCATCCATAGCTTTTACCAGGACAATTTGCGCTTTCGCAGGCAGGAGAATATAACCGCTGAACTAGAAAACTTAAGTAAACGAAAATTACTCTTTTTTGTTGATGATAATTTATTTGGTAGCTTGGATAGTTTAGAAAAATTGTTGGCAATTATTAAACCGCTAGGACTGCGCTGGTCATGTCAAATTAGTATTGATGTTGCACGTGATGAAAAATTATTAGATCGGATGGTTGATGCTGGTTGTGTCTTTGTTTTGATTGGTTTTGAATCTTTATCGAAAGCCAACTTAAAACAAATGTCGAAGCCTTGGAATACTGTGGCAGGTGATTATCTCAGTGTGGTCGACAAGTTTCATCAGCGCAGAATAGCCGTTTATGGCACCTTTGTGTTTGGTTATGATCAGGATACGGTTGAAACCATTCAAGATAGCCTAGATTTTGCCATGCAAGCCAAGTTGGAAATTGCAAATTTTAATCCTTTGACACCAACCCCAGGCTCTCCCTTGTATAATAGATTGAAATCGGAAAATCGATTGATCTCACCACAGTGGTGGTTAGATCCCGATTATCGTTATGGTGATCCTATTTTCATTCCCAAATCAATGTCTGCTGATGATTTTTCAGAAACCTGTTTTGCCGCAAAAAAAGCCTTTTATTCATGGAAATCAATTGGCTATCGGGTTTTGCGTTCGAATGCCGGATTGAATTTATTTCGAACCAGCGTGGTTGGTTTGGCCAATATTATTTCCCGCAAAGAAGTGATGCGAAAACAATATCGAGCTTTAGGCGCATAAATAATGAAAATTACTTTTATCAAACCCACGATAGGTCGAAGAGAACATAGTTTATACGTTGATGAAGGGCGAATGGAACCTTTAATGCTAGGGGTTTTGGCTGGTTTGACTCCCGAAGATATTGAAATGGTTCTATATGATGATCGAATGGAATCCATTCCCTATGATGAAGCCACCGATTTAGTGGCCATTACTGTTGAGACATACACTGCCCGTCGTGCTTATGAAATTGCCGCCGAATTTAAACAACGTGGTATTTTGGTCATCATGGGCGGGATGCATGTATCGCTATTACCAGAAGAGGTACAAGAGCATTGTGATAGTATGTTTTTAGGTGATGCAGAAACACTTTGGCCTACGGTTGTTGAAGATGCTCGTTGCGGTAAATTGAAAAAACGTTATGATGCGCCTCCCGGAGTGGGTCAAATCGGGGGAATTATGCCCAGACGTGAACTGTTCAAGAATAAAGGCTATTTACCCTTATCTTTAATGCAATTCTCTCGAGGCTGTCGGTTTGCCTGCCATTTTTGTGCCGTCAGTCAATATTTTGAACGAAAACACTATATTCGTCGAATTGATGACGTGTTGGAAGAAATAGAAGCCCAAAATCGAAAATTTGTTTTCTTTGTCGATGATAATATTGCATCAAATCGCAAAATGTTGAAAGAACTATGTGCTGCCTTGATTCCCATGAAAATAAATTGGATCAGTCAGGCTAGTTTGGATATAACCCAGAATCCAAAACTCATGAAGTTAATGGCTGATAGTGGTTGTATCGGCCATGTTATGGGCTTTGAATCCATCACCTCAAAAAGTTTATACGAGTCAAAAAAATCACCGAATATTTCAGGATTTTCAAATTATCAACGAGAAGTAAAAATATTAAGAGAACATGGGATGCAGACCTGGGCCGCCTTTACTTTGGGCTATGATAATGATGATTATGAATCAGTACTTGCTACCATGCGATTTGCTCTGAAAAACAAATTTACCTTTGCGGCTTTTAATATTTTAATGCCGTATCCGAATACCCCTTTGTATCATAAACTCGAAAAAGAAGGCCGCTTACTATATCAAGGTAAATGGTGGTTACATCCGGAATATCGTTTTAATCAAGCCGCTTTTGTACCTCGCAATATGACGCCAGATGAATTGACCGATGTGTGCCATGAAGCACGAGCAAAATTTAATAGTATTCCTGCTTTGTTATATCGATTTTCTGATTTTAAAACCAATATGAAATCGATTTGGCGAGCACGCTCTTATTGGTATTACACCACTTTATTTCGTAAAGAAGTGTATAAAAAACACAGAATGCGGTTTGGTTTACGATGAATAAATCGTCATTTGAGCTCTATCAATATATGGCGCCAGCCATATTAACCCCATTTTCTTTTTGGCTGTTCTGGACTCACTTTGCAGGGGATATGCGTTTAACTCTATTCGCATGGTTATTGCCCATTTTATATGCCTATATCGTGCCAGGAGTGGGTACCAATATCTTAAAAGTCTGGGAGTTTGATACTAAAATCCGAGTGGGTAAATTCCGGCCTCATCATGGATTTGTTTTTGGTAGTGCTACCGCCAGTCTAGCCTGGTTATGCCATATTTCGATAGAGACATTAGGGGATGTTTTTAAACTGGCCTTTATTTATGCATCAGTGCTTGGTTTTTGGAATTATATCTATGATGTTAAAGCCATACAATCGGGCCTGTTGAAAGTCTACAACCAACCTTGGGCGGATGAGAAAGGTGCTGAAGCTATTGCCTTTGATTATGCTCCCTGGTTTTTCGCCGGATTTGGTTTAATTTATGGATTGGGGCTAGGAATGGCCGAATGGATGCTGGCAAAAAATTTAATCAATGATGGGTTGTTTGGATTTTATTTTATGGTTATTTTATTACTGGCCATAGCATTTCCAGTATGGGGTTATAGGAGACGTTCTTATAAATTATATGGTCATTCGGGGTGTCGACCGATTCAACGGGAAAGCTCAGATAGTAGAAACTAAAGTACAATATCTTATTCCAGGGAAAATCAATATTGCTATTTTCTTGATTATTTTACCCATTACTTGGGGGTTATTATGGTTGGGGTCACATGCAAATTGGCAGGGCTGGTTGCTTTGCCATTGGGCCTTTGCTCTACACTGGTCAGCATTGCAATATGTGGATCATGCCTGGAGCCCGAGGGATATTATTAATGGTGCCTGGAATCTTAAAGTACTACCTATTTCCAGACTATTTGCCTTAAATTATCATTACCATTTGGCCCATCACCGTTATCCCACAGTACCCTGGATTCACTTACCGAAACTACTTAATAGCTCTGAACCACAACCGACTTTTTGGTCTATTTATTTTAGCCTATGGGGTGGAACCAGGCCAGCTCCACCAATGGGAAGTTAGGTTTTATTGCCCTAATTGGACTAAGAATTGATTGTTTTTTTCCTACCCCAAATGACAAAGCCTATTATGCCACCAAGGAAAATTCCTCCCAATAGGCCACCAATGCCAAAATAACGGGCTGAATTAATGCGCTAAATACGATATGCAGAGAGGGAACCAAGTTATGGGGTAAATCAATGGCAAATAGATTCGCATATAGTTGTTGATAGAAATCACTGCTGGGAATAACGCGAGTAAAGCCTAGTTGGGCGGGAAATAATAAAAAGGCTAAGCCTGAGAAAAGTGTTCCCCAAATTAATTGTTTTCCCAAGGCGATAAGTTGGCCGATATTGAGAAAAAACGGAGGTGCCAGGAACAATAAATACATGGATAAATAAATCCAAATAAAATCCGGTATAAAAGGAATGGATAATTCACCATTAAAATATATATGAAAGGGATTTTCGCGTTGTGAAGTCAACCAATTACAGGTTGGATAGACAGAAAAAAAAGCCACACCAACCCATAAAGCCCAAATACCATAAGTTTTCCAGATTTCTTTTGTGATTGTATGATTCATGGCAAATGCTTTTAGTGATTAAGAGTTTGAATTGTTGCATAAAAATACTCTATTTGCATGTTTATGTCACAATTTAAAATAGAAATAAATGATTTAATTTTTTAAAGATAATCTGCTTGATCTCGATCATTGCTCTTTGTTAGCAAATTCTAATATTATAAAGATAGTTATTTTATTCATTTAATTTTGGCATTTTTATCCGATTCAAACCTTATTAATATAGCTTTTGTAAAACACATTTAAATTATTTACACTTTCTTAGCTCTTTATTTAAAAATATAAGGGGAGTTGTTAATGGAAAATGTTTTAAAGCGGTTATTGGATGCAGAACTAAAAGCGCAAAATGTTGTCGAACAGGCCAAAAAAGAGCGAGATAAATTGGTTCACGAAGCTCGTGAAGAAGTTAAACGGGCTGAACAACGTTTTCAAGCCCGTATCCCCGAAATTCATGCTTCTTTTATTGATAAAGCCGAGGAAAAAGCCCAAGCTCATATTAACGAACTTGAACGACGCTATGAAGAACGTCGTCATTCTTTAGAAAATATTGCAGCACAACGACGACAACAGGCTGTTAAAGATGTTCTGGACATGCTATTAGATACGGAGCACTACTAGCGATGCTAAACGTTGCCCGCTATTCTTATTTGCATACCCTGGTTACGATTTTCTCGCAACAGCTTATTAGTACTCCTCAATTTTTAAAAATTCTTAAATTACCCATCGAAGAAATTGTCATCGCTCTAGAAAATAGAGGACTGGATAATATTATTAAGAATTTATCCCAATCCCAGTTTAAATTGCCGCCAGCTGGGAATATGGATAATTTATTTTTGTCCGCTTTATTAAAAGACGCTCAATCTCTTATCCGTTCATTAACAGGAATTGAACGTGATTTTTTTATTTATTGGGTACGCCGTTTTGAATTACAAAATATAAAAACCATTTTGCGTGGAAAGTCCTTACAGTGTTCTTCGGATCAAATTCGAGGTGAATTAACTCAATTAGGTAACTTTTCCACATTGCCAGTTGAGGAATTGTTAAGTACCGATGATATTCCTGAAATTTTAAATCTTCTAAAAAATACACCATTTTCTGCAATTGCACGTTATAGCAGTGATAATTTTGAACAAAAACAAGATGTTTTTAGCGTCGAGACTTCAATTAATCATCAATATTTTAATGGCTTAGAGAAGCGTTTAAGAATGCTTAACAAGCAGGAACAAAATACGATTCATCCCATCTTAGGCCGGATAATTGATCAAATTAATTTGATTTGGATTTTACGCTATCGATTGAACTATCAATTATCAGCTTCTCATACCTATTTTTTACTGGCGTCAGGAGGTTTTCATTTAAATTCAAATGATTTAATCCGGTTATCACAAATTGAAAAGTTTGAACAAGTCTTTGCCATGCTACCTCAAAAATTGGCTGTTTTAATTGATCACGCTGATTCAATTCATACCATTGAGCTATGTTTGGAAAAGAAAATTATTGAGCTTGCCCAAAGCCTATTAAGAAATACCCAATTCTCCTTAACCCAAGCATTTCTATATTTGGTCATTCGGGAAAAACAATTGTTTCAGATTCATGCCCTGTTAAAAGGTAAATTATTACAATTAGCTGATAAAGATATCCAATTTGCCATGGGGAATAGCAAATGAGTCTTTTTCATTCAGAATCCATGCAACATGTTTCACTTTTTATGCGATTTGATGATGCACCCCTGGTATCGGTTATATTAGCTAAAACAGGTGTTTTTGATCCTTCTATGGCAACTCAAAAAGATGAAAAATTCCCGGATATCCAGGGGGCTGCATATCGACGAATTTTCAACCATGCCGTATCAGATTGGCAAAAAATATCAGAATTCCTAGACATTACTTCACCTTCACAGCTTAAACAAATTAAAGCTATAAGCAAAACACAATTACTGGAGGTAGAAAATCGTTTGTCTGAGATTTGGCAAGTTTGTTTAAAGCAGAAAGAAAATCAAAGGCGATTGGATAAACAATTTAATTCGCTACAGCACCTTTTTAAACTCTTGGACCATTTTAGTAATCTTGATATTGATTTAAGCTGCCTCAAGAAAAATTTTGAATTTTTAGATGTACGTTTAGGAATAGTGCCAATATCACATTTGAATCGTCTAAAAGACGCTTTGGGAATCGAAGATTACCTCCTTTCTAGTTATTTAAAAGAAACTGAAAATGCCCACGTGATAGTTGCAGGTGTGAGAGAAAGCACTGATGTTATTCAGTCATTACTTGAATCGGCTTCATTTCAACTATTACAAATTCCAGAAGAATTTCAAGAACACCCTCAACTGGTTAGAGCCAAGCTAAATGAAAAATTAAAAGGGCTTAAACGACAATACTTAGTTATGGAACAAGCGAATTTCAAATTAAGAGAAGAGTATAAACATGAACTGATAGATTTTGCTAAGTTATTGACGTTGGCTAAACCTTATGCGGTGTTAAGTCGGGAAATGTTAAGAAAAGGACAATTGACAAAAATTGAAGGGTGGGTGCCCACTAAACAAATTGATCATATTAAGCAAAGCCTAAATTTGTGGGTAAAAAATCCGGTCGTTATAAAAACTCGTGCTCCCATTTGTGATGAATATTCAACCACTCCTTCTTATTTATTACGTCCCAAATGGATTGCTCCTTTTCTAACACTGGTAAGAAATTATGGAACTCCAGGGTATAGAGAGTTTGAGCCCAGTTGGTTTTTTACTCTTAGTTATATTTTGATGTTTGGCATAATGTTTGGTGATGTGGGACATGGTGCAAGTATTATTGCTATAGCCTGGCTGGTTAAGGCCAAGTGGCCGGAATTTTTTAGTTTTTTTGTCTCAATCGGGTTTTCGTCTGTATTATTTGGTTTTCTGTATGGGAGTGTTTTTGCCTATGAGCAGGTATTACCTGCTTTATGGATGGCTCCTATGCATGATCCCATGTTGATGTTGAGTCTGGCGCTTGCTTGGGGGATTAGTTTCATTATTTTTTTGAATCTAGTGAGTATCTATAATCGGATCCGTGGCTTTAAATTATATGATGCATTATTTCAATCTAATGGACTGGCAGGTTTATTCTTATATATTGGAATCTTAAAACTAATCTTGGATTTGAGTAATCAACAACTCGATGGTTTTAACTGGGTCCTTATTATTGTTCCTGGCATAATTATTTTTATTTACCAATGGAAAAATAGTTCGATTCAGTATAGTGAACGTCTCTTGGTGGTCTTGATTGAAACCTATGAATCGATCATAAATTACCTTAGTAATACGATTTCTTTTTTGCGGGTCGCGGCTTTTACATTAAATCATAGTGCATTGGCAGTGGCGCTCTATACTTTAGCGGCTATGACTGATGGCCTTGGACATGGCTTAGCAATTATTTTTGGAAATCTTTTTATCTTAGTTTTAGAGGGAGCCATTGTTGGAATACAGGTATTGAGATTGGAATATTATGAAGGTTTTTCACGTTTTTTTAGTGGCAATGGTTCTCTATTTAAACCATTGCAACTTTCTCCACAATATCTCTCTAAAAGTTAGGAATAAGTTTTGATACGTTTATGTCATAAATCAGAAAGGAAAAAATCATGTACACCATGCTAATAATTTTGTCAGCCAGTTTATTAGGAATGATTACCTTGGGTGTTTACTATGAGATTAAACCGATTACTGCCCCCCAAATTCCTCCGACTTGGTTAAAAGGTTCGGTTGGAATTAATTTAATTGTGTTTATGGGGGCTTTAATAGGTATGTTATTTATAGGCATTCAAGACGTAATGGCAGTACCTAAAGAATTGGTTGAGGGAGCAGTAAATCATGATATCTCAATAGGTAAGGGATTAGCCATAATCGGAATTGGATTACCGACTTCATTTGCGACTATTGGGGCAGGCATTTCAGTTGGACCCATTGGTGCCTCATCCCTGGCTGCTATTTCTGAAAAACCTGAAAATTTTGGGCGAAGTTTAATTTATTTAGGATTAGCTGAAGGAATAGCTATTTATGGACTAGTGGTAACGATTTTACTACTTGGAAAAATATAATGGATAATAAACACTCTGCTAGCTTCGATTCAGATACCCGTATGGTAGCGATGGGGAGTCGTCCGTTAATGGAGGGATTTTCCTTGCTTGGGTTTGAAATCTGGCCAAATGCCAGCGTCGAGGACTTGGATAGGGTATTAACTGAAATTATCGATGCAGACCAAAAAGCTTTAATTTTGTTGGAAACCTATTTATCCCGATCTCCACTGTCCAAATTATCCTATGTTCGGACCAATGGCGGTCGAATTATCGTAACAGAAGTGCCTGCCTTAAATGCTTCTGATCAATATCATCCCTATGTGGAAGACCTGGTCACTCAAGTTTTAGGCAGCCATGTATTAGAGCAAAAGTAGATTTGATAGGGATATGATTTATGAGTTCTGAACTTAAAATTGAAGATCTGGAACATTCTCTTATGCAGCGCGCCGATGATTTGGCGGATGAGTATTTACAGCGTGCTAAACGTAGTCATGATCATTTTATTGAAGATGAGAATGAGCGATTACAATTGCGTGAAGAAAGAGAAATTATGGCTGCGAAAATGGCTGCTGATCGGATTTATCGTAGTCGAGTTCAGTCCAGTGAGTTACTCGCACAAAAAAAATTGGATCAATTACGTTGGCAATTGATTAAAAATGTTATTCAAGAGGTGAAAAATGAACTTTTTGATATCGTCAAACATCAAAAAAAATATATTCAATTGCTGACTGGATTTGTAAAACAATCGGCGATATTAATTGAAAGCCAAGAGTTAGTTGTTGAATTAAATCAATCCGATGCAAAAAATATCAGAATTGATTGGCAAAAAATTATGGATCAGTATTCGCTTAATAAAAGTATAAATCTTTCCAAACAATATCATCAATTGAGCGGCGGTGTAATTGTTTATGATAAAAATCGTAGCATTCGAGTTGACAACACCTTTGAAGGACGAATGGAACGATTGTCTGAATCCATCCATCAACGTGTTGCAGAGCAATACTTTTCTGAATTAAGTCATGAGGGTGATAAAATCCATGGCCGGTAAATTAACCTATATTAATGGCCCATTAGTACAGGCAGAGATCAGTGAAGCCTGTATCGGTGAACAGGTTCAGATCGGCAAACTCAAACTAATGGGTGAGGTTATTGGTCGAGAAGGCAAAATGGCCTTAATTCAAGTTTATGAAAATACCGAATCTTTAACTCCGGGAGAACCGGTTGAAGCATTAGGGCATCCCTTATCTGTTGAGTTAGGACCAGGCTTAATCGGTCAAATCTTTGATGGCGTGCAGCGGCCTTTGCAACATCTCGTGGAAATGTCTGGTGATTATATTGCGAGAGGAGTTAATGTTAAGTCGTTAAATCATACCAAAACATGGGATTTTACACCCAATCACAAGTTAATTGTGGGTGAGATTATTCAAGCCGGAACATGTCTGGGGCAAGTGCCGGAAACCCCCAGCATTATGCATCATATTTTAGTTCCACCGGATCAATATGGTAATTTATCTTGGCTAGCCGAAGAGGGTAGTTATACCTTAGACGATCCTATCGCCAAGATAAAAACTAAACAAAAAGAAATCGAGCTATTCCTCTCTCATAAATGGCCAGTCAGAACAGCACGTCCATTTAAAGAACGTGATAATGCTATTTTTCCTTTAATTACCGGACAGCGGATTTTTGATACCTTTTTTCCATTGTTAAAAGGGGGAAAAGCGGCAATTCCAGGGCCTTTTGGCGCTGGGAAAACGATGGTCCAACAACAAATAGCCCGTTGGTCAAATGCTGATATTGTTATTTATGTTGGTTGTGGTGAACGGGGTAATGAATTAGTGGATGTCTTGGAAACTTTTCCTCAAATTATTGATCCTCATAGTAACCGCTCTTTAATGGAACGGACCATTTTAGTGGCTAATACTTCGAATATGCCAGTAGTGGCCCGAGAAGCTTCCATATATGTGGGTGTCACTATGGCAGAATATTATCGAGACCAAGGCCGAGATGTGGTCATGGTGGCTGATTCGACCAGTCGTTGGGCAGAAGCCTTGCGGGAGGTGGCAGGACGTTTAGGTCAAATGCCGGTAGAAGAAGGCTATCCAGCCTATTTGGCTTCTCGACTTGCGGCCTTTTATGAACGCTCCGGCCGGGTTTGTAGCTTATCGGGTGAACGGGGTTCGGTAAGTCTTATTGGAGCAGTATCTCCCCCCGGCGGTGACTTTTCTGAGCCGGTTACCGGACATACTAAGGATATTGTGCAAACATTTTGGGCTTTATCAAAAGAGTTGGCGGATGCACGGCATTATCCCTCCGTATCCTGGACCGAAAGTTTTTCCGAATATGTGGCGGTAACAGCGAATTGGTGGACCGAAAACATTGATCCAGACTGGCAAAAGTCTCGTGCAGAGGCTTTATCACTATTAGCTCAGGCCCAAGAGTTAATGCGAATTGTGAATTTAGTGGGACCAGAAGCTTTATCTCCGGAACAACGGTGGATTCTTCAAGGGGCAGAACTGATTAAAGAAGGCGTGTTACAACAAAGTGCGCTGGATGAAGTGGATAGTTATTGTTCTCCACAAAAGCAATTTTTGTTATTACAAATTATGTTGCTTATTTATCATCAGGGAGTGGATTTACTCTCTCTAGGTATGCCGGTACAAGAGCTAAACAAATTATCTCTGATGATAAAGGCAAAGCGTTGTAAAAGTACCTATAGCAGCGAACAAATGGAAGATTTAAGACAATTTAAACGGCAAATTAAAATTGATTTTGAATTATATCGCAGTGAATATGCTCAGGAGCATCTTTAAATTAGTGCGATATAAATTAGCCAAAGGATTAAAGTATGCAACAGATTGAATATCGTCGGGCATCAAAAGCACATGGTGGTCTTTTGTATATGCAAAATATTCCTGGAGTGTCATACGGAGATCAAGTGATAGTCACGGATCATCGTAACCAAAAACGTAATGGTCAGGTGGTCCAGTCATCTGATGATGTGGTGATTGTTCAAGTTATTGAAGGTACTGACGATTTAGATCTGGAACGTACCTGGGTTCGATTTTTAGAAAAACCGTTTGAAATTGCCTTATCATCCGATGTGTTAGGACGGATATTCAATGGTATTGGTAAACCGCGAGACGAAAGGCCACCGATAGTCTCTAATTTAAAACGTAATGTAAACGGTTCAGCAGTAAACCCAGCCGCTAGAGCTTACCCCAAAGAATTTATTCAAACCGGAATTGCGGCAATTGATGGCCTGAATTCCCTGGTTAGAGGACAAAAATTACCGATTTTTTCAGGCTCTGGTTTGCCACATAATCGATTACTCGCACAAATTGTTAGACAAGCAAAGTTATTGGGCGATGAGTCTGAATTTGCCATTGTTTTTGCCGCGATGGGAATTTCTTATAGTGATGCATTATTTTTCCAAAAAAACTTTGAATCGAATGGTGTATTGGGCAATGTGGTCATGTTTCTTAATCAGGCTGATGATCCAACTTTAGAGCGTCTAATTTTGCCTCGGATGGCATTAACCGTTGCCGAATATCTCGCCTTTGACCTGGATCGGCACGTTTTGGTACTACTAACTGATATGACAAACTACGCCGAAGCATTAAGAGAAATTTCTACGGCTAAAGGGGATGTTCCAGCAAGAAAAGGCTATCCGGGTTATTTATATTCTGATCTCGCTACCCTATATGAACGAGCGGGGCGGATAAAAAATCGTCATGGTTCGATTACCATGATGCCAGTGGTGAGTATGCCTTCTGATGACATTACTCATCCAATTCCAGATTTAACCGGTTATATTACCGAAGGCCAAATTGTTCTATCCCGGGAATTACAAAGCCAAGGCATTTATCCGCCGATTAATATTTCTCCCTCGCTATCTCGACTAATGAAAGACGGCGTAGGAAAAAATGATACTCGTGATGATCATATGCGGGTGGCGAATCAACTTTATGCAGCTTATGCTAAAGCCCTCGAGGTTAGAAACCTCGCATCAATCGTCGGAGCCGAAGACCTATCAGAGACGGATAATCGGTTTTTATCTTTCGCGAAAGATTTTGAAGGGCAGTTTATTAACCAGGGTGAAGAACAGGAACGATCGATCTTTGAAACCTTAAATATTGCCTGGGATTTGTTATCGATGCTTCCTGCCAGCCAGTTATCGCGGGTTTCAGAAGCTGATCTGGCAAAGTATCACCACTGGGAAGGCTAACTTAAAATGAAAACCTTGCTCAAAGTCCCACCAACAAAAAGTTCTCTGCTCGCATTAAAAAAACAAATTATTATCCTGGAAGAAGGTTATGAATTATTAGAACGTAAACGGGAAATTTTAACCCGTTTGGTTTATGAACGACTTAATTTTTATCGAAAACTACGTCATCAGGCTAGTGAATTACTAGGTGATACCTATCGTTGGTTAGGTATTACACAAATGCGTATGGGGAGTCAAAAACTCCGCCAAGTGGCTTTACGTCTAAAACCTGCACTAAAAGTAAAAATCCTACCACGCTCTAATATGGGGGTCGAATATCCCTCAATACAAGTTAATAAACAACCTCTGGAACCAGTTGGTTTATTGGGTAGTGAAGGCAGTTTAGATGAAACTCGAAGCCGACTATTGGATTCAGTGAGTTTATTTGCTCAACTCGGAGAAGCTGAAATTTCTCTATTACGTATGTTAGAAGAACAACGAAAAACTCAAAAACGTGTTAATGCCCTTAAATTCAATGTCATTCCACGTTATAAAGATACCATCCGTTTTATAGAATCTTCCCTTGAAGAGGAAGAGCGCAATTCTTTATTTCAACTCAAAGTACTTCAACCTAAAAATTAATCTTTCTGTTTTTTTCAAAATACTAAATTCTATTTTGCATTCTGCAATTTATTAGCATATTGCATTATTTCTGAATTCTTTTGATTCCATTAAAACACCTTTAGTTAAACGCGATAAAAATAAAAAAATAGCTAATAAACATGTGGTTACATATTGTATTTTTACTATTTTTGGAGTTGGTACATTGTCTGCAATAACTTAAACATTATCATTATATAGAAAGGGTGTTATCCGTGAATGATTCCAGCGAAGCCTTTACTCATTTTGTTATAAATCGAGTGGATCCCAAGATCCGAAATAGTTTAACGACTGTTCAATTAGAAGGGATAAAAGAGGCGATTTCTGCTAATGCTCCGTTTAACAAGCATTCTCTTGATTTAAGAGGTGTTTTGCCATTGTTTTTTGCACGTTTTTATTTTGTTTTATTAATGGGAAGAGATCGACGTCATACGGTTAAACGTAAAGAACTGATTAGACGCCGCGAATCAGATATTTTAATGAATGTTCTGTTTTATGTTTTTTTAGTCTCACCTGTATTGCTGTTAGTTTTAACTGTTTTGTATATCACAAAAACAGAATTGGGTATCGACCTTTTTCCCGATAGTCATCTTATTGATTGGATAAATTCATAAGTAATTTTAGATTTAACAAGCAGGCAAAAAGTATGAAACTTAATTTCATAAAATTTCCGGGATTACTATTTAATCTGATTAAATTTTCTGGATATATTTTACTTATTGGTCCTCCAAAGGCTTTGGAAATTCAGATACAGGCAAATAAAACCGAAGGCGAATTAAGCGGAAGAAGTTTGTTGGTTGTGTTGTTGTCTGAAACCGCTTTACGAGCAAGTGCATTTTTATTGGTTGGTTTTTCTATTGAACAATTATTAGGTAATGAAAGTTATGAAAAGTATCGGATCGATTATTTATTTTTTTGGCTCATTGTAGCTGGAGCTATGCATATCGTTGGTTATTACTTAGATAAAGGTATTTTTACAAATACAAATCAACGTCTTGGAATATTGCTTTATCGAATTGGAAGAAACTTTGCCTATGCGATCATACCGACTATTTTTGCCGTGTTGTGCGCATTGTATTACCAATTTTCACAGCAGCTCGAACTGTTTTCAGGAATATTGGTACATATTGTATTTTTTGTGACTTATTTAATTTTTATATTGCTGGGTATTCAAGAAGCCATTTTATCCAGTTTAAGCCCCGTTTTAGCGAAAAAAACAGATCAATCATCTGAATAAATACTGGAGATGTAAACATGGATAAGGCTCGTATTATGAACTTTTTTAATAGTGAAGAAACACTTTTAATTACAGGATCATTAAATTGTAATGCTGATGATCGATACCTTAATCGGGAAGACATTCATCCTGTTCAGGTATTAATTGATGGAGAACTCAAACCTATTTCATTTTTTGATTCATGGGGTGAATATGGGGCATCATCATTTACCTGGTTAAACAATAATCAGGAGTTTTTATTTAGTACCGGAGATAATTCCTATTTATTTAATGTTAAGCAGGGTACTTGGCAATCATTAGGCTGGTTAGAAACAAAAGATGTACATGAGGTAGAACTGATTAAAAATACTTTATGGCTAGCTAATACAGGGTACAATGAGGCTTTGGGGATTAAAGCAAATAATGCAAAAGTCAAAAAACGTTTAAAATTGAAAATGCTCCAAAATAATAATCAAATTGAAAATATTTCCTATACTGATACAGACTTTCAGACCAAGGATAGTTTTCATTGTAATCAGATTACGCAGGATTACAATGGTCAACTTATTGCTTTGGTTCATCATACTTCTGGACAGCAAATCATTCGTAAAGTCGCCAATAAACTGATAAAAAATCAAGGTAATGGTGGAATTATCAACCTCGACACCGGAGAATCAATTAACTTAAAACTAAAATCACCGCATAGTATTCGTCAAGTTGAAGGCAATTATTGGATTTTTGATAGTGGTAATGCACGGATTCATATATATAATCAAAATTGGCAATTGTTAAATAAAATTGACTGTGCAGGGTTTGGCCGCGGAGCGGGATTAACCCAATCAGGTGTTTTTTGTGCCGGAATTTCGGAAACTCGGAAACGTTACTTGAATGTTATTAAAGGCGCTAAAAAAGTCCCCAATATGATACAATTTTTTGCAAGTAGAAGTCATAAATTTCTTACTGAGTTGGTTATTCGAGATATTGAACAAGTGAACAATGTGTATGTGATTAATAAAGAAAAAATTAAACCCTTACTCACATTGGACAAAAATTATTCAGAATCCATTGCGGCAGCTGATTTTATTAACTCGCCAGTTAGAATGAATTAAAGATTAATAGTTGGGCTTTCTAATAATAATTGGTTATCGAATTTAGAGGTAAGATCAACTGATCCCAATAACAATTATTGACGTTTGTTGTTGCGTAAATTGGCGGATACGGCATTATCCAATATGTTTTCGGAACTGTTTTCTACCCGGTTTCGTCCATTTTTCTTAGCTTGGTATAAGGCTAAATCCGCAGCACGTAAGGTCTCTTCAAGTGTTTGTTCCAATTCGTATGCAAGGCCGATGCTTGAAGTGATTTTTAAGGTATTCCCATCGCGTAGCGGAATTTCCATTTCTTCTATGGCACGTCTAAGCATTTCAAAAAAAACATTGGGATTTTTACTACCACTCACGAGTATACAAAATTCCTCTCCACCAAATCGGGTCGTTATATCGTGTTTTCTAGAATGGGATTTTAAAACTTTAGCAAAATTTTTTAAGGCTAGATCTCCAATTTCATGTCCATAGGTATCGTTAACTTTTTTAAAGAAATCAATATCTAAAATGGCCGCAGCCAAAGGGCGATTGTTGATTTTAGCTTCACTAAATAATTTGTCACCAGCTTCAAATAAATAACGTCGATTGTGCAGTCCGGTTAACTGATCCCGAACCGCCATATTTTCGATAAGACGGATATATTCTATAGTTTCAATATGGTTATTGATACGACTATAAAATTCCTCGACCAAAAATGGTTTGGTTATTGTGTCATTGGCACCTGCTTTTAAAAAATTTGCGGATATTTGAGGTGTGGAATGAGAAGACATGGCAATAATGCATAGTTCCGAACGACTATAAATTGCCCTGATTTTTTCTGTGAGTTCCAGACCATTCATATTAGGCATATTAAAATCAGTGAGTACCAACATAATGTCATTTTTGTGTTTTTCAAGTAATTGTAATGCCTCAACACCGTCACCAGCTTCTAATACTTGAAAGCCATGTACTTTGATTAAATTGACGATGTATGGTCTTAAGGAAGCAGAATCTTCGACAACGAGAATTGAAATATTGGGGTTTTTACGTAATCGATCGATGAGTGATACGACATGCCGGATTTCGCTCATATTGTTTTTTTTAACATAATCGACAATAGGGCGGGCAATAATTTTTTTTCGAATTTCCTCGCTCAGGTTACCGGTCAAAACAATTGATGGGATACCTTTTTGAAGGACATAATCAACTATTTCACCATTCGGTGCATCGGGTAGGTGTAGATCGAGAATTGCGGCGAAAAAATCAGTGTCTGTATCTAATAATTGTTTGGTTTCTTGAAAAGACTGGCAGATTGAAACAGAACAATTATCTAATTCTTCGATATTGGCCTTAAGGACATCATTAATTGCATTAGAATCGTCAACTATTAATACTTTTTCCATGTCCTAATAATAGGAAATAAAATAATGTAATGCAAAAGGAAATAAGAAGAAATATGAAATTAATTTAGGTATTGTTTTGATTCATCTCGATAACAAGCGGTTAATCCCATAGCAAAAGCTGCAGTGGTTAAACCTTGCATCATGGCTAACACAGGATTTAAAAAAAGATTAATTGAAACGGCAATAAAAACAATAAATAAGGACCATAAGACTGGATTATGTCTACGATGGACTGAACCATAATACCAATTAGTGCGCATTAGCCTTAAAAAAATATAAATATTGAAAAAAAGATAAATTGCCGCTCCAATTCCACCGTATTTAAAGGTTATGCCGATAATTCCTAAATCAGTAGGAAAAAACTTTCTGCCAAAAATATCCTGATAGGTTTTGGAATAAGCACTGGATTGTCCATATCCAAAAAAGGGATATTTCTGGATATTCTTAAAAGCTATACTATAAGAATGTCCCCGAATTTCAGCACCTTCTGCTTGAGTTAATTTATTGATAATTAGTCCCCCCAAGGTTAAAAGAATAAATATGGCTAATGGACCGATTAGGATTAGAAAATTAATTCGTTTGGGGCGACTAAAAAATAGCGGATAAAGGATAAGAGCCAAAACGACTGTGGCCATTTGAGAACGGGCTTTCAGTAAAAACCAAATATATCCGATAATTAACAAAAGGCCGATTAAAGCCAATTTTTTTAACCATCCCTTGGCTTGAAAAAGTCTAATGCAGGAATAGAGGCTAATTAAGACTAGGGCAATTAATGGTGGTTTCAATCGGTATCCTCGCCATTCATCATAGGTTACTAAATAGGAGGTATAACCAGTAGAAAAGTAGGCTGATTCGAGATCGATTCTAAAGTAATGAAATAAATAATTGAAAATAACTATAATGAGACTTATAACAAAAACTTTCTCTAAACGTTCAATAGCATATCCACTTTTATAAATAAAATAAATTGCTGGAGCAAGAAAAAGAATTAAAAACTCTCGGGTACCAAAAAAGCTGGGTGCAAAAGCCGTATTTTCTTTTAACGAAAAACTTAAGGAAGGGCTAATCATTAAATATAAGATGAGTAAGGGCCCTGTCCAAAACCACCAAGCCCACCGAATCTCCGGTTTGTTTGGACACATTTCATTTTTATACCTTTTATTTTGATTCATGGCCAATTGAATCGCCCCATATAAAAAAACAGTCATAGCCAGGGCAATGCCGATTTCTTGAAAACGGTTACTCAGCCAGTATTTACCTCCTTGAAAACCCGCATATAAAATTAATACTAAGGCTATATCGATTAGGCTTTTATGAGTGATTCGCATGGGATTGTCGACTTTTAAAATGCCGGCTAATAAGAGGAATATAAATTATGGAAAATTCCATATTCTGCTTAACCGCGAATCCAACCAAAAAATTCCACAAGGCCATACTGCACATGCTAGCGAACGCAGCACCTTCGGCTCCATATTTGGGGATTAATAAATAATTTAAAATGATATTTAATAGTAAACCAAATGAAAATATACGGCTTAATAGTTTTTCATTGCCGGAAATATTTAATAAGTGTTCTCCCATTCCATGTAAGGCATTAAAAAAAAAGCCAATTGATAAAAATATTAAGGCATTTTGTGCATTGATAAAATCCGTTCCGAATAGACTGAGGATTAATTCAGAAAAAAAACATATTACGGCAAAGCATATTATCGCCGACCAAAACATAAATTGGGCTCCACGTTTAATTAATCCCTTTAAGATTGAAAATTGTTGATTCCAATATGCATGAGAAATTCGTGGAACTAAAACTGAATTAAAAGGAATTATTAGAAACATCATTAAAGATGCTAATTTAAAAGCAATGCTATAAAGACCCACTTCATGGTTATTATGAAAATAAGCGAGCATTAAGGTATCGAGACGCTCCATTAATAAGGCGGAAAAAGCAGTCAATAACATGGGAAAAGATATGGAGAGAGTTTGCTTTAGACTAATCAATGATGTTTGCGAAACCGGGTAAGATTTTGATTTAAGATAATTTTGAACTTTTATCCAGACGATTATAAAAGCGATGGCATACAAACCGGTGGTAATATAAATAGGTAACACTTCTGTTGAATAAAAACTACCCAAAATTGCCAAAAACAATAAGCCTGAGACTTGAATATGTGTGCTTCTAAAATACTCAAACAAAGCAATAAAATTTAAGGCTCTAAGAAATTCTATGCCGATTAGGTAAAGTGCATATAAAGGAAGCACTATGGCAATCAAATAAATGATAAAAACGCTCTTTTTATCATGAAACAATAAATCACTTATTTGTTCGGAAAATACGAATAATAATATTGAACAAATGAGTGCCATTGAACCGCAACTGATAAATTGAATCTTACGTAAATGGTATAAATCACCTGGAATAGAAGAAACCATTATTTGCGGAACAAAACGCATAGTCGCACTGGTTAAGCCTAAACAACATAACACACCGAGTAAGCCCAATATCGTATTAAAGAGACTAAAAATCCCCATTCCTTCAGGACCGTATTGACGGCTAATTAAAAGATAAAATAAAAAGCCTCCCAATGTGCCGATAATTTTTAAAAATAAAGAACGAGATGCTTTTTTATATAATTGTGAACTCAGCAATTGACCAATTTTGCTATTTGTTTGTTTGAGTTGCTGCAATAAAGTCATGAATTTAACTCCTACGTTTTGCGCGTTTTTACAGGCGGATGCAACCTTTGATAGGTTTTAATTGCGGCATTGATTTTTCGGAAAATGACTCGGCCAATAAGGGTGAAAACACAGAGTAATAAAGAAGCGATAAATACTAATGCGGTAATCCGTTTTTTTGCTGGGCTTGCTCTTTCGATTGGAGGTATAGCAGGATCAAGAATCTCTAAAGAATATTCAATTTTATTGGTGGCTAACATTTTCTTGACTAATTGAGCCTCCATCAAACGGTAAAATGATTTACGCATTTCTAAAATATTGGTTTTTTGTAGCTCTTTTTCTAAAAACTTAAGTTTTTTATTGGCATCTTGGATAGCCTTGTCACGCATGAATGCATTAAAATCATTAACAAATAAATTAGCAATTTTTGCAGCTGTTTTAGGTTCACGCCAGCTTACCCTAACCATCATTAGATTATTATCCTTGCTATGTTCGATACCACATATTTGCTTTCGAAATATTCTGGCTGCCAAGGTCATATTGGGCTGGTAACCATTTAACCAGCTTTCATTTTCTGCATCCCAATGCTTATAGAATAATAAAGGAAGCAGCTTATTTTTTGTTATAAAATATTCGGTAAAAACCTGACTGCGCATTTTGGCCATGATTCTTTCTTGATAGTTTTCATAAACTGAATTGCTAACAAAATCATGCTCCAATAAGGTCATCATTTCAGGGGCGCGACGATTATCCGGAGCAACCCCTCCTAAACTTTCTTTCTCAACCAAAGCCAAATTGACCGTGGATTCAAAACGTTCTGGAATTAAAAAAGTGAGCATAAAAGTAACTCCAGCAATAACCATGGATATCACTAGAATTTTATATTTATTACGCAAAACTTCGGTGACATATTCCAATAGGTCAATTTCATCATCGATTAGGTTCGGTAATGGTGATTGGCTTGAATTAGTCATTGTTATAGTCCTATCATTACGCCAACGCTAGCAGCCGAAAGTGCTAGGTGAAAAATAATTTCTGACCAAGATTGTGCGGTCTCAAGTTTATTAATTCGATCCATGTTAAGCGGAACATAAATGGTCGCTCCAGGTTTGACGGGAATATTTTTATAATCTTCAAACCAAGCTTTTTCCCGGACTGAATTTATCTCTCCATTAGCTTGCACAACATAAGCATGATCTTGTTTGGCTAAAATAGTTGGGCCACCACTAAGATTGATGTAGTCACTACTTCCTTTAGTGCGGTCATAACTATGAGTACTTGGATGATAAACCTCTCCCATAACTGATACTTCGTAGGCTAATTGGGGAACAATTAATTGATCCTTATCCTCAAGTAGAATATCTGCCTGTTCATCACAGTTTTTAATTTTTTCTAAATCTACGACCATACGCCCCTGGGCCTTGGCTCGTTTTAGTTTCTTAATGACTTTGTCAATTTGATGTTTTTGTTCTCCTGCAGGCATTTTTTCATTATTTCGTGAGGATGGTGAAAGGTGCAATTGCACTAATAAATCATCTAAATTGTCTTGAATTCGATTCAATGATTTTTGTTGTTTTTGACGTATACTTTCCCGTATAAATATTGCCCCAAAAGGAAAGGCTTTATGAGTTAAACCACCGGCTCGTTGGATGACATTACACAATGTTTCGTTATTTTCAATCACATATCTGCCGGGATATTTAATTTCGCCCTGCAATTTTATGCTGCGTTTATTTTTCCATTGAGGTTTGGTGTGAATACTTAAATGGTCATGTGGGTGGAGAATTAGGTTTGCTTTTTGGTTACCATTTAAAATAGCAGACAAATTAATCGGTTTGTGCTCAGCTATATGGTATTCGCCATTGATAAGCTGATAACGGGTTAATTGGGCTTCGATACCATAAGAGCTTTCTTTTAGACCTCCTGCTGCAAGTAATAACTTGTTAACCCGCATTCCCGGTTCTAAAGGGTAGTCTCCTTGCTGATTTATATTGCCATTAATGGTGACGATAGGGGATTTCTTACCATAGGGTGTTTCAATTTTAAGCCGTTTAATTTCCTCTTTGAGCATATTGTTTCGATTGTTATTCATGCCAAATAAAAATAATTTATCTTCTGGATGAATAATCGGATTATGTTCGGAATTGGGATTTTTGCTGGCCTCATTTAAAGATACTGAAAACATCTCTAAGCGATTATCTGGAAATGATTTTCGAGCAATTAGCGCATAATTGCGGTCTAAACCCGGTTTCGCATTGCCGGCTATTTTTAACACATCTAAAAAACGTGCTGCATATTGCAATGGAAAAGTTCCTGGAAATCTGACATGTCCTGCAATACTAAAAACCATTGGGGGATAATCATTATTACTTTGTGTCGTGAGGGATTTGACAAGATCATTTATGGTTTTGCTTCTATCTTTGGCCAAATCAAATACGATAACTTCATCTCGTGGTTTTAAAAATTGATCGGCATTGGAACCTTCTTGAGTCAAAATTTGTTTTAGATCCAGGTAATGAACTGCAATTTTGCGCTGTTTTCTCAGTTCTCTTTTTAGTAAGGCAAATTGAGTGTCGGCATTGGTTCTTAAATTAAGGCTTGAACCTAACAATTGTGAAACGCGCATATTGGGGAGTAATTGATATCCTCCTGGACGTAATACATGGCCGCTTAGCAGGACTACATCATCAATCAATTTTTTTATCGGGAATATACGAATCAAGTCACCACCTTTAACCGAAGTTTGACGGGCTTGATTTATCGAAGCCGGTAAATTGATTAAGGTATGATATTGGCCGTTTTTGATTCGATCTATATGGGATGATTGTATTGATGCAGAGGGGAGTAAACCACCCGCCATGTCTAATATTTCGCCCAAATTTGATTCATTTTTAAGTTCATAAATAGCTGGACGCAATATTTCACCACCAATTCCAATGGTTGGACCAATAGGTGGGACAAAAATTACATCATTATTAGCCAGACGGATATCATTGCGTGTATTGCCGTGTAATAACACATTATAGATATCAAGACGTGAAATGAGCCGACCGTTACGTTTTAGTTGAATATTACGTAAACTGCCGGTACGTTTTACTCCGCCACTATTTAGTAATGCATTCATCAAACTGGTTAAACCCGCTATTGTATAACTGCCAGGGCGCACGACATCACCGACTACCATGATTTTAATGGTTCGTAAATCTCCCATGGTTATGGCTGCCTTGGTTCCAAAAACTTGCAATTCAAAACGACTTTTTAGGTTTCCTTTCACTTCATCAAAGGTTAATCCTGAAATTTGCACCGGGCCAAGTTCAGGCAATAAAACCTGTCCTTCTCGATTCACCACTAATTTGTATTCCACATTGGTTTTGCCAAATAATTGCACAATTAATGTATCACCTGGACCTAAAATATAATCTGAAGGGACTGGTATATTAGTCACAGGAACATAGGTTGAGGGGACTTGAGAAAATAGTTCATAACCAAATTGTTCCAAATTAGATTGGATGGTTTGTTGCTGAATTTTTTCCTCTAAAGAAATAATTTTCAGGTCTTCAGCGATATTTTTTTCAATCTCTGAGGGTTGAGCTGTTGGAGCAGATATTATGGAAGGCTGCATAACTTCTACTTCAGTTAGACTCTGGTCCTGTCCAGACGGGGCAGCTATCATTGCTGCTTTACGTTGGTCCATATATAAAGGATTTAAAAGGGGAATAGGTTCAGCACCATAAACATGATTATTAGAAACTAAAATCAATATCCAGAAAATAGACTTGATAGAAATAATAAATATGAGTGATAACATATTTGAGTCATTATTTTTCATGTATATTCTCTCTTGATTCATATGTGCTCTGTGGGATCTGATAACGAGGATTACTGCGATGACTATTGCGAGGACATCCCAACCAATTAATTGGCGTATTCCTTTTAGTACCGGGACATTTATCTAGATAGTCATAAATTCCATCTAAATCTTTATCGGCGGGATCGGTATAAAAAACCTTTTCTACAAAATCTGCCATTGTTTCTGCTTTTTGAAGCCGATTTGCTGATAATGTGACTCCACAATACGTAAAATCTTTTAGTTTATTATTTTTATGAATATTGCCAATACCTACCATATGGATACATAATTCTGGGTCATTGCGGAATAAATCTAATGCTGTATTTCTTACAGGGGAATTAATTTTATTCCAATCACTTAAGATCAATATGGCAGAATTTCCTTTATGTTGAGCAAGCAAGGTTTTGGAATGTAGTAGAGCGTTGCTCAAGCTTGTCAACGTATGAATATTTTGTTTATTTGACTGTCCAAACATGTGGATACTTTGTTTAAATTGCAGTTGTTTGGGAATTGAGTTTTGAAAATTTTGCAATGTGTTTTTTAAATAGTGCTTACGACTCATTCCCTGATAAATGTGATTCATTGCCTGAGACTCATCCACTAAGATCAACAAATAGCTTATTTTTTGTTGTAGATGATTCTGTTTAATCTTATTGATAATATTGATTGGATAAAATTTCTTATTAACGGGTTGAAAACGGTAATCATCACTACGTTGCATGGGGTTGATGGGATTTGATCCCTTGTTGGCACAGGCACTAAACAAAAAGCTAACAACGATAATAGTAAATAATTGTAAGTGTTTGTAAATTTGAAAAAAGTCCTTTTCTTTACAATTAGCGCTCATATTGTTTTGTCCGTAGCTTTGGCTTAACTTTTTCTTGTACTAGCTGAATTTGTTTTAAATAAGATTGCGGAGAAATTTTTAAATTGGATTGAATCAATACCGAACTATAATCTTCAGGTATGGTGGTCAAGAAATGTTTAAGATCTTCCGTGTTGTCAATTTCATGATGCCAAGAGCAATAACATAACTCGTCTTTGGTTAGATAGTGTCCGGATTGACCTTGCAATACCCGTTCGGCAAAAATTCCATATAGGGTGTATTCTGAAAAATCGAGACTCCCACACAACACTTCCTTCCAAGCACGTTGTTTTGATTCTTCAATAAAGTTTAAGAGTTTTTGTAATGTATCATGTCGCCAAACCACTAACTGACTAATATAATCTTGAGTCAGTATAGAAGGGTCGTTAATACCGAACCAATTTGCGGATTTAAGATGCCAATTTTGTTTGCGACGATCGAAATAGTCCTGCGTTTTACGCGCTTGGCTATATAGTCTGACTTGGTCATTATGGATAACACTATTGACATCAAATGGTTTAATAAAAGCGACGTCAGAGTCAACAAATAAAAATAATTCGTCATCAAGAATTTCAGCAGCCGATAGTTTAACAATCTGCTGTAAAATCCAACCACGAACAGGCAGTGTTTTAAAACTAAACCACCATTTTTTAGTCATTGGGATTTTATGTAACCAAGTGGGTAAAAAGTCTTCTTTAATCACTATTTCCGTTTTGCCAGAATTTAAACATTTAAATAAATCGTAGTCTTGATGGTCAACAATTACAACATGTTTATTATGTCCTGATACAAAACTTTCCACACTTTCACACAATACACGACAACGCTCAAAGTCAGGTCCATAGCTTGGCGTGATTAGTGAAATATTCATAAAATTCTCCTACCATTAAATTTGAAGTTATCGTGTTTAAAAGTAAATAAGCATAGAGTGTGCCGAAAAAAAATATAAAATCATTAAGTGTTATTAAGATTTTGAAAAATAAGAAAATAAAGTGTATTTGTGTTGTGCTAAAAAGATGGGGTAATGATTTTTGTGGATTTAGAAATATTGCTGTTGTTCAATATGCAAGTCAATAAAATAAAATTTTTGCAATTTGCTTAAACCTAAAAAAACTCAATTGCTGAGTAGATGACAACTGCAATGGTTTTCTAGGATTTTTAAGGATGAGTATTTGTCACTGCTAACTTTCATTATTGGTACTAAATGCGTGTCCATAAGGAGAATCAATAATGTGTATGACTCCCCTAAATGGATTGACTGGTTTGATTGCATAAGTTTTAAATTGCATTATTTGAATTAATTGTCCATTTTATCTACGACTTCAAGTTGAACAGGATGTAAAAAATCAGCGCGGCCGTATACATCTTCTATGCGCACTATATCATCCTCTCCTAAATAACTGCCAGATTGAACTTCAATTAATTCTAAAGGAATACTACCAGGATTTTCCAATCTGTGTTCTTGTCCAATTGATATATAGGTTGATTGATTTTCGGTCAAAATAAAATTTTCGTTACCACGTGTCACTTTAGCGGTTCCATGGACAACAATCCAATGTTCACTGCGATGATGGTGTAATTGCAATGATAATTGGGCACCTGGATTTACCGTAATTCTTTTTACCTGATACCGAGAAGATTTGTCAATACAACGATAATTTCCCCAGGGTCGAATAGTTTTTTCAGAGTTTGAATTTTCTTGTACGATTTCTTGTTGAAATTTATTCATTAGTTCAATGCTCCATGTGTATTAAAAGTTAATAGATTCATGGCAAATAAAATGCCAATTTTTAAAATATCAATTAAAACAAATGGGTATATTTTTTTTCGTGTGGAGAATAGCCGATTTTCAATTCTACATTTGCAAAATGCGTGATTAAGTGATTTTAAATGGATGGTTTTAGCATTTTGCAAAATAAATAACACAATAAAGTTAGTTCGAAATGGAATGATTTGTGGTTAAGTCTTTGTATATAAATACATAAAATAAATATGGCATTTGAATTGCTCTTACTTTATCAACATAGCAATAAACTAGGAAAATAATATGTGGTTCTCAAAACCTTCTGTTTTAATAATTGATGATGATTTATCAATTAGTATTTTGGCTGAAACACGCTTACGCAAGCATGATGACTTAAACGTTGAGAAGGCTAACAATGGCAGTACGGGATTGGCGATGGCTTTAGCAAAAAAATATGATCTTATTATCTTAGATTGGATTATGCCTAATATGAATGGTTTGGAAGTGTTAAAGCATTTAAAGACCGATAATCGAACCAAAAACATCCCTGTTTTAATGTTAACTGGAAAAACATTAGTTGGTAACATCGAAGATGCTTGTTCTGGTGGCGCCGAAGACTACCTAACTAAACCTTTTGAACTTGATGTGTTAAGCATAAAGGTTAATCAACTTATTCAGACAACGAAATAAAAGTGAGACACGATATGAAGGATAATTCACAAGTATTACTATTAGGTATTCCTTTTGACAATTTAACTATGCCCACTGCGGTTAAAAAAATTTTAAATATGGCTGGGCAAGTAAAAACATTGGGAGGTGCGAAATTAGTTGCAACGGTTAATGTTGATTTCTTAACTAAAGCACTATCTTGGCTACCAACTAAAACACCTCGGCATCCTGAATTATTAGATATTTTAAGAAAAGCTGACTTAGTGACTGCGGATGGTATGCCGTTAGTATGGCTATCAAGAATTTTAAAATCTCCTTTAAAAGAACGTGTGGCAGGATCTGATTTAGTTCCGGCACTTGCTAAAGCTGCCTCAGAAACAGGGCATAGTTTATTTTTTTTAGGCGGTAAAGGTTATGTGGCTCACAAAGCGGCTGAAACTTTAAAAACTCAATTTCCAAATCTTAATGTGGCTGGTGTTTATGCTCCTTTTGTATATTCAGAAGGGGAACAGATGCTGGAATCAGAACAAGATGATAAAAAAATCGTTGAATATATTAATCAATCGAATGCAGATATTTTATTGATTGGGTTTGGAAATCCGAAACAAGAGTTATTTTTTCAACGTAATCGACATCAACTAAATGTTGGTGTGGCAATTGGTGTTGGGGGAACCTTTGAATTTATTACTGGAAGAGTTGCTAGGGCTCCGGTTTGGATGCAAAAATCCGGATTAGAATGGCTATATCGAATTAGCCAAGATCCGGCAAGATTATGGAAACGCTACGCATTAGGTTTAGCAAAGTTGGGCGTAATGGCTGGTCCTTTAATTGTATATAATAAAGTAAGTCAGCTATTCTTATCTAAAGCAACCCCACAAAGAAAACAACAGCATAAAAGTCAAACGAGTCATGCAGGTAATAAAGAAGAAAATACAATCTTTTTACCAGAACATATGCTTGAACAATGTGATTGGGAAGGAAAATTGTTAGAAGAGCCGTTTGTAGAAGCACATTTTTTTAAAGACGGGGTTAATTCACGAAAAAATGAAAATATTTGTTTTGATTTTAGCCAGGTTAAGTCAATTCAACCTCAGGCAATGGCCAGTTTCATTCGACTAATCAATAAGCTCCATCAAAAACAATTTAACTTCAACTTTAAAGGTTTGGATAATCCGCATGTTGTCCAAAGTTTAAAATTGAATCGAGTATGGGATGTTTTTAATACGGCTCAATGCAATGAACCTGTAAAAATTGAAGCGGACGCAAAGGAAAGTTTAAATATGAACTGTTTATTGGAAATTAATGAAAAGAACGATTTTGGGACTATTGCAACTCTTAGTGGACGTTTAGATGCAAATGCAATAAATTCTATAGAGATTGACAATTGGCTGCAGCAATTGGGAGAATTTAACTGCATATTAGATTTATCAAAATTACAATTTGTTGATAGTTCAGGACTAAGAATTTTTTTTCAATTTCACAAAAAGTTTGAAACGGCGCATACTCATTTAATTCTTAGTGGGGTTAGCAAGACAATAAGGCAATTAATGGAAGTGACTAAAGTCAGCGATTTATTTGAGATTTGTAATGATGTTTCAAGTGCAAAACAGCTAATACTTGAAAAAAATATGAACGAAAAAGTAAAAGGTAATTTTAATGTCTGTATAAAAAAATCATCTGAAGAAAGTATTGAATAATGAATATTTTAATTGTTGACGATGATCAGGCAATCTGTATCTATTTGTCTAACTTGTTAGAAAAATGGGGATATGGCGTGTTTTCTTGTCATAGTGCTGAACAAGCCTGGCAGTTTATGCAAGAAAACACAGTTAATCTAGTATTAACTGATTGGATGATGCCTGGTCTATCCGGAGTTGAATTATCAAAGCGAATTCGTGATTTCGATTATTCTCAATATATTTATATCATAATACTGACAGGGAGAAGTGAGAAAAATGATGTTGTGACAGGGATAGACTCAGGTGCTGATGATTTTTTAACCAAGCCAATAAATTCCCAGGAACTCCAGGTACGATTGAAAGCGGCACAACGAGTCATTGCCTTGGAACAATCGTTAAAAGAGAAAAATAATGCCTTATCTCAAGCCAATATTCAAATCAAAAATAATCTTAAAATACTAAAAACTGATCTTGAAGCAGCTGCTAATCTTCAGAAATCATTGCTGCCGGAATCAAATATTGCAGATCACGAAATAGAAACAGCTTGGTCATTTCAACCAGCGGATGATCTTGGTGGTGATTTTATTGGTTTTTATCCACTGAGTAGGGAAAAAATAGGATTTTATGTATTAGATGTATCAGGGCATGGTATTCCTGCTGCGATGTTATCGGTTTATTTACACAATCGACTATTACCGGAAAAAACGGCAGGAAATTTAATTTATTCAAAACAACCGTTAACACAAGGTTATGTGATTCGTTCACCAGCAGAAATTGTCACACGACTTAATCAAGACTTTAATTCCGAAAAACACAATAATCTCTATTTTACCGTGCTCTATGGCGTTATTAATAAATACACGGGAGAGGGACAGTTTTGTCAAGCAGGCCATCCATATCCATTAATTTGTAATTCGAAAGGATTGATAACTTCTCTTGGCAAAGGGGGATTTCCAGTTGGATTGATGGACGAGGTAAACTATGAAAATATCGATTTTAAATTGGACGCTGGAGATAAAATGCTCTTGTATTCTGACGGTATAACAGAAAGTATGAACGAAACAGAAGAGCAATATGGTATTACACGATTGGGGGATAGTTTAGCGGAAAATCGATTTTTTGCGTTACCCAAATTAATTGAAAATCTAAAAAATACTGCTCAACAATGGCAAAATTCTGAGAAACCAAATATAGAATCATTTAATGATGATCTATCATTGTTTATATTGGAAAAAAAATGAAAAATGCTGATTCAATAAAAATTGAAAGTCGATTGGAAAATGTGGTCTTGGTAGCAAATGCTATATCTGCTTTTTGCCATTCTATCCAATTAGATGAGAATATTACCTATCAAATTGAAACTTGTGTGGTTGAAGCAGTCAATAATGCCATTATTCATGCCTATCAAAACCAACCCAAACACATAGTCACAATAAAATGGCAAATGCTTAATAAGGAAATACGTATAACCATCCAAGATTGTGGAATGATGATGAAACGTATTCCAGCTGATAAACCCGTCTCACTGGAAATGGAAAGTGGAAGAGGTTGGTATATCATGCGTCAATGGATGGATGATGTTTCCTATAATTCAAAGTCTGGAAACAATTATCTCATATTAAAAAGGTCTATCGACTTAATTTGATCCATAGGCTTTTAATTTCCATAGAAGTTCATTATTTGAATTGCTACCTATACCCAATCTACTTCAATTTGCATGAAATAATAATTGACGTCATCCCCGAGGTCTCTTATCGGGGATCCATTTCTCTCGATAGATTCCCGATAAGAGACCTCGGGAATGACGTATTTTGAATGATTACGAAACCTTGCATTTCCAAGTATCACGGGTATATGTATTCAAAATCAGCCCAAATATTCAATGATTCGGTCATGGTCTGATAGTTTAATGATTGCATATGAACGTCCAACTCTGAATGATCAGGCAATAAAAAAAATTAGCCAATAAAGGTGATGAATAGAGAAACATCTTCTTTCCCCTTAAATCTTAGGTTTAACTGGAAATTTTATTGTTTATGTAGACGTTCTTCTCTTTGAGTCTGCTGGGGATTGTTTAAATTTTTCTTTGGTTTATGTTGGGTATCAGCATTACTTGATTGTGGTTCTTCTCTTTTTTGATTAAAACTTGATTTACTTTCTTTTGCTTTTGCTTGTTTGCGGATAATTTTTATTTTGCTGCATAACTCAATAATTTTATATTTAGCGAGATAAGGATTCTTTTTATCTGACCCTAACTGTAACATGGTTAAGCTGTGTTCTAAATTTGGACTCTCGAATATCTTTTTTGCAATTAATTTTTTGGTCTTGGAATTAAAGCTTGCATCTTGCTGTTTCTTTGAAGATGTTAATTTTCTGGTATCCAAGCTAAAAATTTGGCCAATTTTTAAATAGTTTTTATCGTTTGCGAAAAAAACTGCTTGTTTATTCCCATATTTAATGGATTGAATATTATTAAATTGAAGCTTACCAGGATTTGAATTATTGGCTGGAATGTATGTTGCTGTGTAAGCGGGTTGGCTTATCAATAGAAATCCCCAAGTTAAAATAATTACCCAAAGACTTTTTCTAATCATGTCGATATTGCCTATAACTGAACAGAGATATTTTCCCGAATAGTGTGGAACAGGTAAAAATTATACATTTATACTCAAACCACCTGTATACCCAAGCCACTTGAAACCTGCATTTTCAGATGGCTTGGGTATATTTTAGATCATTTATTGAATTATTTTTAGTTATTATTTTTATCTGATTTTAGGTCACAATAAAGATCAACAGCCCCTAGTATTTCCTAAAAATTAACTCCTGATATTCGGTTTTGTCATTTTACATTCTAAGCCCAGTAGTATTTTAAAAATCAACCAAGCCTTGTCCCATTGACCTCGACGCGCCCGATTAAATGCCTGGAATAAACTAGTTAAATAAGCGGTTACTATCGCTTCTGGAAAAAATTTTCGGGTAAATTTTAATTTATTTCTAAAAATATAATAGTCGGAAAATAATGACGAAGTTTTTTCAAGGTTGGGTGAACCAATACTTCCTCCTTCTTTATGGTAAACCTTGGCTTTTGGCGCATAAGTCAATTTATATTGATTATTATTTCTTGCGCACCAGTCAATTTCTTCACAATAAAGAAAATAACTTTCATCCATTAAGCCAATATCTTTGACAAATTGTTTTGGTAACAACCAAGACGCTCCACTAATGTATGAGAGTTGTTGTTCATAAAAATGGTGATCAATTTTATCTTCAATGGACAAGCCCCGTCCGAGTGAGGTGGAGGATAAGGCGGTCCATTTGTTGTATCGGTTTCCCCCAAGTGCTTGTATGCAGTCCGGTTGGTGATAGTGTAGCAGGAGACTTCCGCAGGTATTGGCTTGACCATATTGTAGCGAATGCTCAACCATATGTCTTAAACTACTGGGATCCACCACGGTATCGTTATTCAGTAACCAAATAAAATCACAGTTATTTTGCATGGCAAAACGCATACCTACGTTATTAGCACCAGCAAAACCTAAGTTTTCTCCTGTTTGGATAAGTGTTAATGGCGGCTGTTTAGTAATTGGTTTGGATTCGGCTTGGCCTCGTTCGAGCTGTTGATATTGGATCGGTTTAGAAATGGCGGGTGTGATTAAAAAGTTTAAGCCATTAGATAAAGGTAATTTTATTTTATGCTTTCCTTCAGCCCAGGTTTTAATGTGCTTTATAGAATTATCACTGGACTGATTGTCACATAGGGTGACCTTAAAGTTATCATAATCTAGATGAAAAACTGATTCAAGACATTCAATGCTATCTTGCCAACCGTTCCAATTAACAATAATAATATCTACTTTAGGACTCATATTCGTTTTTCCTAGGCCAAATTAAGGTGAGTGGATTGATGGATGTCTTTTTTCCGATTATTATGCGGGGGATTGATTAGTCGTTGCATTTCTGCATCCATGTGGATAAATAAACGTTTCCATGTATATTGCTCCATTATTAGGGTTCGAGAAGATTTACAAAGTTTATGCCAAAAAATTTTGTCTTGTAATAGACGGTTTATATTTTGTGTCATTTCGTCAGGAGTTTCTGCAATGGCTAAATGTGTCATGTTTTTGAATTCTAAACCTTCGCTTCCAATCACTGTGGTAACTGTCGGAATTCCACGACACATGGCATTTAATACTTTTACCTTCATTCCTGCACCATAAAGTAGAGGGGCGATAAACACTCGATGACTTTTAAAATAGGGTTCAAGATTTGCCACAAATCCTGGGAAATGGATGTCCGGATATGATTTAGCTGCTTCAATAAGGCGTTGATTGGGGTTGTTTCCAACAATGGTCAATTTAAGCTCAGGCCAGCGTTGTTTTAATCCAGGCCATACAAAGCTAATAAACCATAATAATCCGTCAATATTTGCTTCCCAATTAAGTGAGCCAACATAGAGTAAAGAACAATTTGTTTCTTCAAACTTTAATTCAGGTAAGTGGAGTTGGCCATCATCACCCAGGTGATAGGTATAACGTAGTTTATTTTTATCCACCCCAATTTGTTCTAAACTATCAATATCATTAGGAGCAGCAAATATTAAATGTGAACGATTACAAGCTGCTTTTTCATATTTTTTGACCCGTTGGGATTCAAATAAACAGGCTAAACGATTGAGTAAACCATTTTTTGGTGATTGAGCGTATCGTTCCCACATTAAATAATAAGCATTATGTTCGTGTAGAATAACTTTTCCTGAATAATTATGCGGAATATATTGAAATACCTCATAATGATCAGAAATGACCAAATCATATTGCTCGATTATTTGTGTTGTTTGATGAGCAAAAGCTTTTGAAAATGTGCGAAAAACATTTAAGGGTATACCTTTTATATAACTTTTTATCAAATTGCTTAAATTACGTACTTGATTAACCGGCTCGCAATAAAAATTATCCAATTTGATCTGATTATGAAACTCATCCAGATGTTTGACGTCATCGCCTTTTAATATACTTCCAACTGACACTTGGTAATGTTGATTTAAAAACTTTAAATACTCCCAACTTTTTAATTTTCCACCACTGGTTGGTGGATAGGGTAGTTCGGGGGTTAAGAATAATATTTTTGTCATTGCTTGACTCCTAATAAATGGGTAAGTGTCTGAAAATTATTAATTATATGTTTTTTTGCAATTACATAGCCCCGCTATTTTTTCCAAATATAACGTTCACAGTTTTTAAAATGAGTTTAAAATCGTAAAAAAGACTCCAATTTTTTTGATATTTCAGATCCATATTTATAATATCTCTAAAATCTTTTACACCTGAACGACCATTAACTTGCCATTCCCCGGTAATTCCAGGTTTAACATCCAAACGACGCCACTGTGGAACTTCGTACTTTTCGACTTCATCTATGGTAGGAGGACGGGTTCCTACTAAACTCATATCGCCTTTTAAAACATTCCAAAACTGGGGAAACTCATCTAGACTGGTTCGCCTTAAAAAAGCACCCACACGTGTAATACGAAAATCATTGGCATTTTTAAAAATTGCTCCACTGGCTTGATTTTTAACTTTGTGTTTTAAACTTTCGGCATTGGCGACCATGGAGCGAAATTTCCATAAATTGAAATGTTTCCCCATCCAACCACATCGTTTTTGTTTAAAAAATAAAGGTCCTGGATTGTCAAACTTAATGGCTATACTAATTGGGATTAAAATAATCAGACATATTCCCAACCCGACGATGGAACCTAAAATATCAATAATTCTTTTAGTTTTTGAACGGATAGAGCGATGGGTTATGGGGAGTAATTGCTCAGCATATTTTTCAATTTGAGTTTCATTTTGATTTGTAATTTGCAAAATTTCAGTTAATCCAGTCATATTTAAAACGGCTAATACCTGTTGGCTAATATTTGAAATAAATATACGAATGCGATATTGATGAGAGACTTTAATACTATTAGCTAGTGCACCGATACCACTACTATCGATAAAAAGTGTTTGGGAGAAATCCAGGATAATCGTGCTAGGGCAATAGCCCGATTCACAAATAGATTGGAAAACATTTTTAAAAGCAACGGCTTCAATAACACTAAATCGTGAAGCCATTTTAATGGTGCTAAGTTGGTCTGTATTAGTACTGATACTGAGTTGGGTATTGTCCATGATAGCTTGCAACCTCTATGTAAAAATGAATGCGTAGATTTGATTTAGCAGTTTGTATGCCAATAGGGTTTTTTTTTATATGAATAGGCTATAATCCTATGAAAGATTATAAAGCGAGGGGAATATGGCTAGAGCAAGAGTTTTATTAGTGGAGGACAGTCCGTCTTTATCAATTGTTTATAAAAAATATTTAGAAAAAGAAAACTATTCTGTGGTGATGGTAGAAGATGGACAGGGAGCCTTGGACGCCATTGAAGAGAATATTCCAGAAATAATTCTATTGGATATCCAGCTCCCAGACATTAATGGTTTGGAAGTTTTAAAAATCATAAAAGAAAAACAATTGCCCAGTCAGGTGATAATCATCACTGCCCATGGAACCGTGGAAACTGCTGTTACGGCTATGCAATGCGGAGCCTTTGATTTTTTAACTAAGCCATTTGATGCTTCACGTTTAAATGTTACGGTAAAAAATGCCTTGGAACATTTTAAACTGACTCAAATTGCTGAAACTTTCCAGGAAGAGTTTGCCCGCCAAAACTTTCATGATTTCATTGGTTCTTCCTTGTCTATGCAAGGCGTATATCGAATTATTGAGAGCGCAGCACCGAGTAAAGCAACCGTTTTTGTGACTGGTGAAAGTGGAACGGGTAAAGAATTATGTGCCAGCGCTCTACATCAACAAAGTCCCCGAAAAGATCAACCCTTTGTTGCGATCAATTGCGCCGCTATACCTAAAGATTTAATCGAAAGTGAAATCTTCGGACATATTAAGGGAGCCTTTAGTGGAGCCATAAAAGATCGGCAAGGAGCAGCATCTTTAGCCAATGGTGGAACACTTTTTTTAGATGAAGTGTGCGAGATGGACCTAGAATTGCAGACAAAGTTATTACGCTTTATTCAAACCGGAACTTTTCAGAAAGTAGGAAGTGATAAAGTCATCGATGTAGATATTCGATTTGTTTGTGCAACTAATCGTGATCCTCTGCAAGAAGTAAAGGAAGGTCGTTTTAGGGAAGACTTGTATTATCGTCTACATGTAATACCTATAAGCTTACCGCCTTTGAGAGATCGGGATGATGATGTATTGCAAATAGCTAATGCGTTTTTAACGCAGTATAGCAGGGATGAAAATCGGGACTTTAAAGGTTTTGAAAATAATTGTAAAAACAGATTGTTAAACTATGACTGGCCGGGAAATATCAGGCAGTTACAAAATATTATTCGAAATGTAGTGGTTCTTAATCAAGGGGAAAAAGTAACATTAAATATGTTACCACCACCTTTAGATAGAGATAGTGATGTTGCTGACATAGTGATTACCGAGACTTTAGATACGGAATCAATAAAAGGGCAAAACACGCATATTTTGAATGATAAAATAGTACCACTTTGGATGGTTGAGAAAGAAGCGATAGATAGAGCAATAGAGCAATGTGATGGGAATATTCCAAAAGCAGCTTCGTTGTTAGAAATTAGTGCTTCAACTATTTATCGAAAAAAACAATCCTGGGGTGAATAAAGCGTAAGGATTGAATTTTGCAATGCAGTTTGCAAATTCATTTTTTCTAATTTGAAATTTTCAATGCTTTTACAGAAGTCTATTGGAGGTTTAGGAGAAAAAAATGAAACGCTTTATTTTAACACTAATTTTTATTCTTTCATTTGGTATTTCTTTGGTTGCTAATGCAACTAAAGAAGCTACTTTGACTTTTGGTGTTGTCCCTCAACAAGCATGTTGCCTCGTGCTCAGTTTAGTAAATCTGGTATAGATATCCACAATAAATACGTTTCTTCTCATGATTCAGTTTACCAAACGGTTGCTAGAGGAATCTATCCCGCAGGTGGTGGCGTCATTCGCACATTAAAAAATATTAGACCTGAAATTAGACAACAATTAAGAGTTTTATGGACTACTCAGGGATATACTCCCCATGCTTTTGCAGCAGAAAATAAGGATTGGGATGATGTTCGAGCATTAAATATTGGATACCTTGACTCGAAAAAATAGGAGATTAAATTGAGCTTTCGATTAAAGACAATTTGTGGAATTGCATTCATTGAAGCGGTGTTATTGATCATACTCGTATCGAGTGTTTTGTTTTTTCAACATTCTTCTCATAATAATGAAGTGAGTCAACGAGCAAAATCCACAGCACAATTATTTGCCACTATGACTAAAGATGGCGTTTTAACCACCGATCTTGCTAGTTTACAAAATTTCGTTCATGAAATTTTAACCAATGAAGATATTGTCTATGCTAAGGTGATTGGTGACAATACCATACTTGCACAGGGTGGGGGAAAATCAGCTCTTAGTAAAACTTTTCGAACGGATAAAACTTTAACTGAAGTTGATGATGGTATTTTTGATGTTTATGCCCCTATCATTGAAGCCGATCATACTTATGGTCGTGTGGAACTTGGATTCTCGATTGCTCGTATCGATGAAGTTTTGCAACAAACCAAAAATTGGGCGATTTCCATCGCCGTATTGGAAATTTTTTTGGTAGCAATTTTTTCTTGGGTGTTGGGAACTTGGTTAACCGTTAAATTAGTGACTTTAAAAGATGCATCTGAGCAGATTGCAAATACAGGCCCAGGATTTCAAGTAAACATTGACGGGAATGATGAAATTGCACAAGTTGCCAATGCATTTAATCACATGTCTAAAAAACTTAATGATAGTTATGAAAAACTAAAAAATCAGTCAATTGCTTATTCTAAGGTCGCAGATTTAGCTAAACGTAGTGAAGCCCATAAATCGACCATAATATCCTGTTGTTTAGATGGGATGATAACTATCGACCAACAAGGAAAAATTGTTGATTATAATCCTGCTGCGGAACAGATTTTTGGTTTTCAACGAGATGAAGCGATAAACGCCAATATGGCAGATTTAATCATTCCCGAATCATTTCGTGATATGCATCGAAAAGGATTGGCGAAATATATTGCTACTGGTGACGGGCCTATCTTAAACAAGCGGTTGGAATTAGAGGGCTTACACAAGAAAGGGCACTTATTTCCTATCGAGTTAACCATTTCAGCTATCAAAAGTGACAATGAAATATTTTTCACAGCCTTTATTCGGGATATTGCTGATGCTAAACTGGCTGAAGAAAAAGTGCAAAAGGCGCGTAAGGCTGCTGAACAGGCCAGTGAGGCGAAAAGTCGCTTTTTGGCTATTATGAGTCATGAAATCCGAACTCCAATGAATGTTTTAATTGGAACTATTGGCCTATTAAAAGATAGTAGTCTTAATTCTGAACAAAAAAGTTTTATTACTACTGCGGATGATGCAGCCAAGGCTCTCCTGAATTTAATCAACGACATCCTGGACTTCTCAAAAATTGAAGCTGAAAAACTTACCTTGGAAAGAGAAGTATTTAATTTACCCACGTTGATTAACAAGGTGATGGGCATATTTGCTAACATTGCAGAAGAAAAACAGATTCGTTTATTTGCAAATATTGAAAAAAATATACCTGAACATTATTGCTCCGATCCGGGACGTTTACAACAAATTTTATTGAATTTATTGGGTAACGCGATTAAATTTACTAAACATGGACAAGTATCAATTTCAGTGAATCAACTAAAATCAGTTGACAATAAAAACCATATTTTAAGGTTTGAGATTCAAGACACAGGTATTGGTATTACCATAGAAAATCAACAGAAACTATTCAATGAATTTTCTCAAATAGATAATGAACATAATCGGCGTTATGAAGGCTCCGGCTTAGGATTAGCGATTAGTAAAAAGCTTGTTAATTTATTTAAAGGAGAAATTGGTGTTGAGAGTCAACCTGGTCAAGGCAGTAAATTTTGGTTTACCGTTGAACTCAAACATGAACCTAATGCGTTAAAAATGCCCGCTAAAGGAAATAGCTTGCCTTCTAGGGCATTGAATATATTATTGGCTGAAGATAGTGACGCTAATATTGTAGTTGCAAAAGCTATTTTAGAAAAGGCGGGGCATTCCGTGAGTGTCGCCAAAAATGGAATTCAAGCAATTAAACTTTTAGAACAAAAAACCGTTTATGATTTAATTTTGATGGATATTATGATGCCAGAAATGGATGGCATTGAAGCCACAAGAAGAATTCGGCAAATGCAAGAACCAGTTGGTCAATTACCTATAATCGCAATGACTGCGAATGCCATGAGTAGTGATAAAGAACGTTGTTTTGAAGTAGGGATGAATGACTATATGTCTAAACCCTTTGTGGTCGAGCAACTCTATGAAAAAATTGCACGTTTAAGTGGTACGGATTCACCCCAAAAGAAAAATAACAAAAATCTTGCTCCAGTTAATGCCAAACATGAGGACGAAGATATTTTATTAGACAAAAATATTTTGGAAAAGTTAGTATTGGATACCTCTGCAGAAGTTTTACCCGATATGATTGGTATTTTTTTGCAAGAATTGGACAAGCGCGAGAAAAATTTAAAACAGGCACTGCTCAAAAAAGATTTTAACCAAGTTGCAGAAGAAGTTCATGCCTTAAAAAGTAGTGCTGGAACTTATGGTGCAAAGAAAATGCAAAATTTGACAATAAAAATAGATTCATTATGCAAACATAGTAATCATGTTGAGGTGGAAAAACTATTAAATGATTTGATGCCGATTATTCAGGAATCGAAGAAAAAATATAGTGATGTTTTTCAATTTAATTAAGTTATTTTATAGCGCATCCCAATGTAGTCTTGTAAGGATTCAATAATTTTAAATGAATCCTTTAAATGACTTCTTTCCAAACGGGATAATTTAGTGGGTGCAATAAAATTATCTGGGGTTTGGCCGTTACTAATTTGTTCGGCCTGATGCCTGATCCTTAAAGTACTCAGAAACTCAAATGCATCTAATAAATTTTCTGCCCCTCCAACACTTAAGGATTTAGTTCCACTGACTTGTTTTAATCGGTCGATCGTATTGACTTCATCTATGCCTTCGGCCAGTGAATAAATACGTGCTAGATCGACAATTGGAACTAAACCATTGTGTTTTAAATCCAATCTATCTTTATGCTCACCATCTTGAACCAAAACAAAATCTCTAAAAAAGCCTAAAGGTGGTTGAAGTTTCAATGCGTTGGCGGCGAGGTGAGCTAAAAATAATTGGTTTTTTGAGGTTTGTTCTAGAATATTTTTACGGACACCATTTAAGAGACTAATATCACCGGATATGGTTCTTAAATCAAAAAATATACTCGAATATAATAAAGCTTTAGGAGAGGGAGTGGTAATCCAATTGGTAAATTTCTGGTTCCATTGCATGGCAGATAACGACCATTTTGGATTCGTTGCCATGACTTTCCAGGGACAATAATAATAACCACAGATGGCCAAACCATCGCAAACATATTTTGCTAACGCATTAAACCATTTTTCTTCTTCATCGCTCAGGTCATCTGAAACAATCAACATGTTATCTTGGTCTGAATGACAGCTTTGCTCTCTTCTCGCATGAGAACCTGCAGCCACCCAGGCAAAGGGCAAAGGAAATGCACCTATTTCCAATTCTGCCAGATTGATTAATTTTCTGGTAATCGCACTACTGATGGCAGTAAAGATTTTACTGATATGATCGGTTGCCGTGCCGTTTTGAACCAGTTGAACTTGTAATTGCGGTAAAGTTTTACTAATTTCTTCTAATGCCTGAATGGATTCAGCTTTTTTTATGGCATTATTGATATAAAAAGAGCTTTGTCCTTCAAGACGAAGAAAATCGGTAACACTGACAATTCCATTGAGTTTTTCATTGTCAATAACCGGTAAATGACGGATCTGTTTACGAGTCATGATCATCATGGCTTTAAATGCGTCAGTATTCGTTGGTACAAAAGCCATGTCACATGTCATAATATGAGAAATAGGTTCTGAAGTTGGCATATCATTAGCAATACAGCGTTTGGTAATATCTTTGTCGGTCAATATTCCGACCGGTTTTTGGTTGTCTAATATAACCAGAGAAGAGACATTTTTCTCGGCCATTTTTATTGCGGCATCACGTATACTCATATGTGATTCCGCAGTCATAACAGGGTAGTGCAGTATTTCGGTAATGGGGGTTTGCATTAATGCAGAAGCCAATACATTTTTTTCTTGAATTTTTGTAATAGCATGATTTAAGCGTTCAGATGCATTCTTTTTAAAATATGCCAATTCGTCGGGATAGTTTAGCAAGGTTTGCTCAATTGATTCACATGATATGGTATAAACTAAAGTATCCTCTTCAACTAGAATATCAAACGTTTGTTTATCATCGAGAGAACAAAAAGCGGTACAAATATCTCCTTCACCTAGTTTGCCCAATAGCTTTTCGGTTTTTGAAAATAGCGAAACAGCACCTTTGCGAATCACATAGAGTCTATCTTGACGGATATCATGAGGAGGTAGACTCGCTCCAGCTCGCAAATAACGGACGGTAATTTTTTTGGTTAGTTTTTCAATTGCCGTTGGAGGCAATCCATCAAATGGAAGAATAGTTGAGATAAAATCGCAGATTTCTTGTAATTCAATTTCCATTGGTTAGTTTCCCCCGCAATTAAAACAGCAAATTAATAAAATTTAAACCCTTGTTTATATTGTGATTTTAGGTCGAAATATTTGACTGTAAATAACCATAAAAAAATGGTGTATTTAAGGTTAAACTATTTTGTGAATCTGTCAACAGAAATGTTTGATCGAAAAGAAATGATTGAGGAATGATTTTATGAGAATTATATTAATCGTGTAGGCGTTTTATAAGGACATAGATTGCTCCTGTTCCACCGTCTTTTGGGGTCGCTGAATGGAAAGCTAATACATCGGGGTGCTGTCTTAACCAACTGTTCACTTTATTTTTAATCACTGGATAATGTTGAGTTGCTTTGTAACCTTTGCCATGCACGATTCTGACACAGCGCGCTCCGGTCATTTTAGTAAAATGTAAAAATTCAACAATTAATTGCCTTGACTCCGGGATACTCAAACCGTGCAAATCTAAATGATCTTCTACTAATATATTGCCAGTTTTAAGTTGGTGCATTTGTTTATAACTAATTCCATCTTTTGCAAACTTAATGATTTCTTCGTACCCAACAGGTGCGATTTCCCATTCATCAGACAGTTGATCAGGTATTTCCACAGCCTCTTTTAGACGGTTGAAAAAAGCGGGTTTCTTTTTAACTTGATTTTTAAGGTCAAAACGATCATTTTTTAGACGTTTGACACCTTTCATGGCCTGCAAGAATTCATTGCTTTCATCAGTTTTATTTTTTGAATTCATATTTTTACAAAATGGTTTTATATCTTAAAAGTGACAATGTCTTATTGTTTTTGTATTATCTGCATATTCATTAGCCAAACAACGGAATGTCAGAAATAATACGGCTGGCTATTCTATCAATTATTTAAAAGAATATCATTTTGTTAAATTATCTTATTAGTCGTTTATTGAGTGCGCTTGTTGTTATTTTTGGTGTAGTTCTAATTGTCTTTTTTCTTATCCATATGGTTCCTGGCGATCCTGTCGAAGTGATGTTAGGTGATACTGCCAATATTGTTGATCGGCAACAATTACGTCATTCTTTGGGGTTGGATTTACCAATATTTCAACAATTTACTAACTATTTCAGTAGTTTGTTACAGTTTGATTTAGGGACTTCCTTACATTCCAAACGTGAAATTAGCGAATTAATCCTACCGCGTATTTTTCCAACTCTTTTATTGACGTTTTTTTCTTTATTAGTCGCTATTATTATTGCTTTTCCTTTAGGAATTTTTGCTGCTATTTATAAGGACAAAGGGATTGATTCAGTGGCCATGGGGGTATCTTTGTTAGGAGTGTCAATTCCAAATTTTTTAATGGGGCCTTTACTGATTTTGTTTTTTTCCATTTTTTTAGGCTGGCTCCCTGTAAGTGGTATTGAAACTTATGACTCCATTATTCTACCGGCACTCACTTTAGGAACCGCGTTAGCAGCCATATTATCTCGTATGGTACGAGCGAGTTTATTGGAAGTCTTAGGCGAAGACTATATTCGAACAGCAAAGGCCAAAGGTTTAAGAGGAGTTGTTATCATCACCAAACATGCTTTAAGAAATGCCTTATTACCGGTTATAACTATTATAGGTCTTCAATTAGGTGCGCTTTTGGGTGGGGCTGTCATTACCGAAATGATTTTCTCCTGGCCTGGTCTGGGACAGTTAACGATTGAATCCATACAAAAGCGTGATTATCCAGTCGTACAGGCCTGTATCTTGCTCATAACCAGTACTTATGTCTTAGTTAATACAGCGACCGATTTGCTCTATGCGGTTTTGGATCCAAGAATACGTTTATCAGGTGTACAATAGTTATGACTATCAATGTAATTACTGATAAAAATACTGTGCTTGAGAAAAGTCCGTTAAAACCGTTTTCTAGACGTTTTTATTTTTCCATTAGTTTATTAATTCTTTGGTTTTTAATTGTCATTTTTGAACCTTATTTACCTTTACAAGCGAATACCATTCAGCTTGATAAAATTTTACAGGGACCTGGGTGGGAGAACTTATTGGGTTATGATGACTTAGGGCGTCCAATTGCCGATCGTTTGTTAGCTGGTGCTCGAGTTTCATTTGCAGTGGCTTTTGGAGTCGCTTTAATTTCTTTATTGGTTGGTACCTTTATTGGGACAATTAGTGCTTATATTGGCGGTACATGGGATCATATTACCGTTCGGATTATCGATATATTTATGGCATTTCCCGGAATTCTTTTAGCAATTGCTTTATCCGGTTTAATGGGGCCTGGTATATCCAATGTTATTATAGCCCTTAGCGTCGTTAGTTGGGTTGGTTATGCTCGCTTATCCAGAGCCCAAGTTATGGCCATAAAACAACGAGAACATGTACAAGCAGCTATTGCCTTAGGTGCTAAGCATCATCGGATTTTATTTATGCATATTCTCCCTTTAATCGTATCACCTCTAATTATTGAATTTACCTTTGGTATTGCGGGGTTAGTGATTGCCGAAGCGGGATTATCATTTTTAGGTTTAGGTATTCAAGCCCCAGATAGCTCTTGGGGGAATATGATTAAAGATGGTAGTCAATATTTGTTAATGGCACCCCACATGGTTATTTTTCCGGGCTTGGCATTAATGCTAGTGGTTTTGTCAGTTAATCTATTAGGTGATAGTATACGGGATTATCTAGATGTTAAATCGCCAAAATAAGGAATAAAAATGACACTAGGTCCATTAATGATGGATATTGAAGGATTTGAATTAAACCCCGAAGATAAGGTTTTACTTAAAAATCCAAAAGTCGGCGGAGTCATCCTGTTTAGCCGAAACTTTCACTCTTTATCACAATTAGAAGCATTAGTATCAGAAATTCATGCATTACGTTCTCCACCATTGTTAATTGCCGTGGATCAAGAAGGTGGCAGGGTGCAACGTTTTAAAGATGGATTTAGTATTTTGCCCGCGATGCGACGTTTCGGTGAAATATATGACCAAGATCCACAACAAGCTAAAATATTAGCCAAAGAATGCGGATGGTTAATGGCCTCCGAAATTCGTTCCACCGGTATAGATATAAGTTTTGCACCAGTGCTGGATTTAGATAAAGGGATTAGTAGTGTAATCGGTACTCGTGCTTTCCATTCTGAACCGCGAGTAGTGGCACTTTTGGCTCAAGCCTTTGTGACTGGGATGGCTGAAGCAGGAATGTATGCGACTGGAAAACATTTTCCTGGGCATGGGAGTATAGCGGCCGACTCACATATTGCAATGCCGATTGATGAACGTATTTATGCGGATATGGAGCAGGATGATATATTTCCTTTTCAATATATGGTTAGTGCGGGAATTCATGCCTTAATGATTGCTCATGTTATCTACCCTAAAATTGATCGTCATGCTGCTGGTTTTTCAGAGTTTTGGTTACAAAAAAAATTACGCCAGGAGTTACAATTTCAAGGTGCTATTTTTAGTGATGATTTAAGTATGGAAGGTGCAGTAATTGCCGGAGATTATGTCGAGCGTGCTGATAAAGCGCTAAAAGCAGGTTGTGATATGATCTTAGTTTGTAATAATAGAGCCGCAGTGATCCAAGTTTTGGATTTTTTAAAAGATTATGAAGATCCAGTTGCAAGCTTACGCTTAGCACATTTACATGGGACTGACTCAATTACTCGTGAAGAACTGGTAAAACTAGAGCGCTGGATATGGATAAAAAAACAGCTTGCCAAATATACGGACGAGCCATCAGGAACTCTTAATTTGTAATTGTTTCGTCTTCTGATTCTTCTATATTGGAATTGGGAAGGATAAAGTGTCCATGGACTACATTACCGGCTTCATTAAATTCTATGGACGAGAAGCTTAATTTATTGGCCATGGCAATACCTCTGCCATGATTATCCATTATCCGCAAGGGATCAAAATCCATATAGCTACTGCAATTAAAACCATCGCCCAGATCACTAATGGTTACCACAATTTCAGTTTCATTTTTTTCAAATTCAAGGGTGGCAAATTTTTCTTTATTTTCTGTAATCAATAATCGTTGACTGATTTCTTCTTCCCATCGTCCCAGTTTATTAAGTTCACTTTTTTCATCATAAGTGATGCCTAGGTTGCCATGTTCTACCGCATTAATAAGTAATTCATATAAACCCATAATAATTTTTTTCGGTTCTGGGTAAGCATAAGATAATAATGAGGAAAGTGAATGAACATCGTTGAGGGTTTGAAATTTAAAATAAGCCGTTTGCATGAGGTTAGTTGCATTTTGAGCTTTTTCTAATTCACCGAGTAATTGATTTTGTTGAGCCCGATCGCGGCAAGCTGTTTTAATGACTGACAACAGCATGTCTTCTTCAAACGGTTTAGTCAAATAGTATAATGCGCCAGCGTTAAGTCCTTCAAGAATATTATTTTTGCTGATTTTAGCAGTTTGAAATATCACCGGACAATATTGTAAAACAGGATGAGTCTTAATTTTTCTAAGGACTTCCATGCCATTCATTTCAGGCATCATCCGATCGAGCAGAATAATATCATAATCATAAGGATCGGCTGTCAACATATTCCAAGCGATTAATCCATTTTCAGCGGTGCTTATCCTATAGTTTTCATAGCTGAGATATTCTTCAATTATTTTTAAGTTAAAAACTTCATCATCAACTACAAGAATATGTGGTGGCTTCTTTTTTGTCATAATTATTATTAGTCGATCCTTGAGATTAAGGTAGTCCTATTATGTAACATTTTTTGGATTATCTAAAATCATTTGAAAATATTTCAAACAAGGTAGATTATAAACTTATTTTCATGGCTTGTTAACGATTGGAATATACCAGAAAAATAGTTTTTTTTGTAAAATAGCCTCTTACAATTACTAAATAATTTCTAGCAAATAATAATTAAAATTCAAGGATTATCTTAAACGTTCTATTTAATTATAAATTGGTGCAAAAAACAACATCTTTAATGGTTAAATTTTGTTCTAAATCAAATTTGTTAAAAGCTCATAAATAGAGGAAGGTGAAAATGGATAGTGTTGAATTTGAACTCAAAACATGGCTATTAAATTTTAAACTATTAAGTGGTAATAGCCTTTGGGTAACTGAAACCTTTTTAATAATATTCGTTGCATTACTATTTGATTTTTTTCAAAAAAAAATAATTAAACAACTTACGTTAAAGTTTAAAAATACAAAAAATCCTTGGGATGATGCGGTAATTGGAGCAATTTCAAAGCCCATCAGCTTATTTATATGGCTTTGGGGGGTTAGCATCGCAGCATATGTAGTGTTTGATTCTAATAATATTGAAATTGGAGAAGCTATCGGGCAGATACGTGAAATTGGAAGTATATTAATTCTTACTTGGTTTGTTTTACGTTTAATCTCTCGATTTGAACAAAATATTATTGATATAAAGAAAAACAGGATTAAAAAATATGACGTTACGACTGTCCAAGCGGTGGCAAAATTATTAAGAATATCAGTCTTAATTACTGGGTTTTTAATTGTTTTGCAACAATTAGGAATTAGTGTTTCAGGTGTGTTGGCATTTGGAGGTATCGGTGGAATTGCGATTGGTTTTGCTGCAAAAGATCTATTAGCTAACTTTTTCGGCGGTTTGATGATTTATTTAGACCGTCCATTTAAGGTGGGTGATTGGATTCGGTCACCGGATAGAAAAATTGAAGGGACAGTTGAGGTAATTGGTTGGCGGTTAACTAAAATTAGGCGGTTTGACAAACGTCCTTTATATGTACCTAACTCTTTTTTTACCAGTATAGCTGTTGAAAACCCATCCCGAATGACTCATCGAAGAATCTATGAGACTATTGGGATTCGTTATGATGATAATAAACAGTTAAAACCAATAATTGATGGAATTAAAGCAATGCTGAAAACTCATAAGGAAATTGATACAACTCAAACTCTAATTGTTAATTTTAATAGTTTTGCGCCATCATCCTTAGACTTTTTTGTTTATACCTTTACCAAAACTACAGATTGGATAAAATATCACGAGGTAAAACAAGACATTCTACTAAAAATAATGGATGTGATAGAACAAAATGGGGCTGAAATAGCTTTTCCCACCTCTACTATTCATCTTGCCAATCAAATTGAGACTGGAATGGTTGTTTCACAATCAAATTGTAAAAATTAAAAATAATCATTAAGGATAAAAAATGTCAGACAAATTAATCGTGGTATTAGTGAATGCCGATCCAGATAATTTTATTGAAGTGAGTATGCCCATACTACAAGCAACAGTAGCGGCTTCTATGGAGTATGAGGTCGAATTGATATTCAGTGGAAGAGCAGGAAAATTGGCCATCAAAGGCAATGCAGATGAGGTTAGAGATCGGGAAAATGATAGCCATTCAGTCTATAGTTTGATTAAAGATGCCTATGAAGCAGGGGTCATTTTAAAAGTGTGTACACCCGCTTTAGAGTTATGGGGAGATGAACTCATATCCGAAATCAATGAAATTGTTGGCGGTACTTATATTATTTCTGAAGCAATGGATGATGATACTGTGACCTTTACTTATTAAAGTTTTAGTGAGTATATCTCATAATTTCTAGTGATTATTTTGAATTCAAAACAAAAATACCAAACGTTTTTGATTATATACATTATAAAATGGTAAAATACCGGATTGTTCTGCAGCAACGATTTCGTGAGTTTCTGGTTCCTTACCAATAAAATGAATAATTAGTTACTGTGTTATAGGAATGGTTAAATCTAAGCGTTAAAAACCTTTATTTAACAAGTTATTTTCAGGATGAGAATGGCTTGCCCTTTTTAGTAGTTTTTTAAGTTTAAATGCCTTCCCTTTTTTCCCCTTAAAAGAATGAGGAGTTCTTGTGGCTTTAGTTTTTGTTGAGTCAGCAAAAATACCTACACCCTGGGCTGAATTTAGTATTCGCGGATACGAAGATGATCAAACAGGCCAAGAGCATATTGCATTGGTATTAGGTGATGTACAAAATGATGATCCTGTTTTAATGCGTATTCATTCTGAATGTTTAACTGGTGACGCGTTATTTAGTGTACGTTGTGACTGTGGGCCGCAATTAGAAGCTGCGCTTAAGCGGATTGCTGAGGAAGGCCGAGGTATAATTTTATATTTACGTCAGGAAGGGCGTGGGATTGGTCTTATTAATAAAATTAAAGCTTATCATTTGCAAGATCGTGGTGCAGATACCGTAGAAGCCAATGAAAACTTAGGATTTGATGCAGATATGCGTGAATATTCGATGGCGCATCAAATGTTAGATGATATGAAAATAAAAAAACTTCGTTTAATGACTAATAATCCTCGAAAAGTAAAGGCTATGGAAGAAGAGGGGTTTGAGGTAGTAGAACGACTCCCCTGGAAACATGGTCAAAGCATACATAATTCCAAATATCTATCGACTAAAGCAAATAAATTAGGGCATATTCTTTAACCTAGAAAACGCAGTTGCCATCTACTACGGCCCCCTTAAGCACTAAATCTTACGACTCCATGGATGGAGGAGGTAGAGCGAAGCATGGAGCCAGAGCCGAAGTATTTTCTGGAACATTTAGACGGGGTCGCCTAGACTTCACCCGTAGGGTGGCTACGAATAAAGTCTAAATAACCCATAAAATCCTTAATCTTCAGCACTTTATTGAATCTCGTTACGGCCCAGCTGATTAATTTAGGTTAAAAAAAGCCCATCGTTTGATGGGCTTTTCTTATTTTCGTTATGCCATATTTGGCTAATGGCTGGTTCTAGCTATCACTTGTTTTTGTTTTACTTTTACCTCGTGAATTACGTTTGTCTGTCATTGAAGCCATTGATGACGGTGTACCGCCAATGCGGCTGGTTGCAGCTGCTGTACGTCCTCTTCGACGGGAACGCTTTTTTACCACAGGCGTTTCATCATCACTTTTAGTCTGAACTGCCGAATCTACAGCTGCAGGTTCACTGTTTGGTTTAGTGTCTGGATTGCTGTCTTTAACCGGTTGAGTTTCGGTTTTAGCTGATTCTTCCTTTACTTTAGGCTCTTCGCTAGATTTTTTTTCTTCACTAGAAACGGTTTCTTTTTTAGCTTTAGAAGCCGCTTTTTTAGTTGTAGCCTTCTTTCGAGTCGCTTTCTTTCGAGTCGCTTTCTTTTTAGTGGGTTTAGGCGTTTCTTCGCCCACCACATTTTCTGCTGCTGAATTGTCCACTTTTGCCAATTCTGCGTCATTTGCTTCACTAGAAGATTGCCCGATCTCACTCGTTTGCTCTTCTTTTTTAGCCACTGCTTTTTTTCTTGACGCTTTCTTTTTAACCGTGCTAGTAGATTTTTTTGCAGTAGATTTCCGGCTGGAACGTCTAGCTCCTGGTCCTCTTAGTGGTCTTTTATTTTCAGCCTCTTGCTCTGTATTTTCAGTTTTGGTTTCAGAAGTTTCTTCCGCTTTAGCTTCCGTATCTTTAGTTTCTAAGGTTTTCTTAGTAGCACTAGTCTCGGTGCTATCAGCTGAGTTTGTCTCAGTTTCTACTTGTTCCTGAGGTATAGAAGAAGCTTCAGCCGGGCTTTCACTTGTGTTGGTTTCTATATTTTTTGTTTCTATGGCTTTTGCTTCAGCAGTGGCTGCTTGATGTGGAGCTTCTATATTCGATGCTTGGTTATTTTCTGTTTCAGCTTGGCTATCTTGTTTAGAATCGCTAGGTGATAATTTTTTACGGTTTTCAGCATATTGTTTTGAATAAGTTGAACTCGGATTATTACTATCGACTAAATCAGGCTTTTCTGGTGCGCTCTGAGGGGTAGTATTTTGGTTTTGCTGAGCCTTGGTATTTTTTCTATCCCTTTGTTGGTTTTGTTGACGAGAGCTTCTATTATCTTTGCTACGGGTTTGTTTTTTCCTATCATCTCCTCCGTCATGGCGACTTGGGCGTGTTTGTTTACGATTATCTTCGCCCTCATCGTTACGATTTTGGCGGTTTTGATTACGCTTGTCGTCATTTCCTTCATTGCGATTGGGACGGTTTTGTTTTCGGTTGTCTGGACGTCTATCACCGCGTTTTTCTGGTTGTCCCTGGTGACGTTGATTTCGATTTTGAGAAGGGCGTGTTCTATCTTTGTTCTCGGGCTTGGAACGTGTTTTCTTTTTGCTATTGTCGTAAGTTTCTTCGCTGATTTCACTGGCTTTATTAAAGATAGAACCCCATATTTTTTTAACAACACTTAACGGCTGAGCAATGGGGTTGAGTTTAACCGGAAGTACTGTTTTTACCATTGGTTCTTCATTGCTAATAATTGGATTCGACTCATATTGTCTTTCATCCAATGGGGTATTCATTTCGAAGCTGTTTAGTAATAGCTCTTCATCATTGACTTGATCGCTTCTGATCCTGTCAATACGGTAATGAGGTGTTACTAAAGACGAATTTGGAATTAATAGGATATTAATTTTATAACGTTTTTCAATAGACTCAATAACATCACGTTTTTCATTTAATATGAAGGTTGCTACATCAATTGGAGCATGGGCAAGAATTTTTGCCGTATTCTTCTTCATGGCGTGTTCTTCAAAAATTCGTAACATCGATAAGGCTAAAGATTCAATACCACGAATAGTTCCCTGACCATCACAACGAGGGCAGGTTATTTGACTGGATTCACCAAGAGAAGGGCGTAATCGTTGACGGGACATTTCTAATAATCCGAAACGGGAAATTCGTCCCACTTGAACTCTGGCTCTATCCATTTTCAACGCTTCTTTAAGCCGATTTTCAACACTACGCTGATTTTTAACTGGATTCATATCGATAAAATCAATAACAACTAGACCACCTAAATCTCTTAAGCGAAGTTGTCTAGCGATTTCATCGGCTGCTTCTAAGTTGGTATGCAATGCAGTTTCTTCAATGTCACTGCCTTTGGTTGCTCTAGCTGAGTTAATGTCAATAGAAACCAATGCTTCGGTATGGTCTATGACGATTGCTCCGCCAGAAGGAAGGCTAACTTCTCTTTGAAATGCTGTCTCTATCTGCATTTCAATTTGATAGCGAGAAAATAACGGGGTGTTATCCTTATACATTTTTACTTTATGCAAGTGTTGGGGCATTACCCGTTGCATAAATTCGTAAGCTTCTTTAAAAGTCTGCTCTTCGTCGATAATAATCTCGGTAATATCGGCTCGTAGGTAATCACGAATGGCTCGAATAATGATATTACTTTCTTGATAAATCAAAAAAGGAGCCGACTTTTCGGCCTGAGCGGTATCGACAGCCTTCCAAAGACCAAGAAGATAATCTAAATCCTGTTGTAGTTCCTCTTGGCTTTTTCCAACGCCGGCTGTACGAGCAATTAAACCCATATCTTTAGGGATGTTCAAGGCTTGTAGGTTGTCTTTTAATTCGGAACGGCTGTCACCTTCAATTCGTCGCGAAACGCCACCGGCACGAGGATTGTTCGGCATTAAGACTAAATAACGGCCGGCTAGACTAATAAATGTGGTTAATGCAGCGCCTTTGTTACCCCGTTCTTCTTTTTCAACTTGAACGACAATTTCTTGGCCTTCACTAAGCAGTTCTTTAATGTTATAGCGTTGCCCCGATTCTGGCCTGGATTTGAAGTATTCTTTGGATATTTCTTTGAGGGGTAAAAAACCGTGGCGTTCACTGCCATAATCGACAAAAGCAGCTTCTAAGCTTGGTTCAATACGGGTAATACGGGCTTTATAGATATTGGCTTTTTTCTGGGTGCGTTGGGCTGATTCAATATCAAGATCAAATAAACGTTGGCCATCGACCAACGCAACGCGCAACTCTTCAGGTTGAGTTGCATTAAATAGCATTCTTTTCATAGGTTATATAAACTCAGTTAGATTACAAACCTGATAACCCTTTGAAAAGCATATTGCATGGCAAGCTATAAGATGAGGAATACTCAAATTTCGCCGAACATGACTTTTAATAATCATTAAATGTCGTGTATCGGTTGCTCTTTACATAATTTCTCGACTTACTTTAAAACGTTTTTTTTATCTGAGCTCCTTCAAATTTCCACGAGTTTGCCTGAGCAATGTCAGCAAATCGTAGGCCAAAGCTAGCTAAAAACTAATAAGTCTGAGATTTTTTTAACAGTTCTAAACGCGATGAATGACTATTTCTGTTTTTCATTCGGTAAAATCTGTTTAAAAATCCATATTGCTTTTAATCAAAGATTATCAAGCTAAAGTATGGCGTATCACTATATATCTAACATTTTGAATAATTACGTATTAAAAACTATTGATAAAAATAGAAAAATAATTTTTTTATGGGCCATTACAACTATTGTCGTATAGCCAGCCTTTTGATAGCAATTTTTAGCGATATTAATTTGGATTCAAAAGAATAACATCTATTCAATTTCAACGTTGCCTATTTATTGTGATTACAAATGAATAGGTACGTACCTAAATGAGGTGTTCTAAAAATGTGCTGTAGGCAAATTTAATTCGTTGTTTTGTTAGATATATGGTTAACGATTACTTTAATTAAAAAATTCTTTAGCCCCAAAAAATTCATTTGTCGTTTTTATATGCAATTGAATTAATTTTTTTTGGGTAGCGCAACTATAACAGTGTTATATCAATCCATCAATGTAATTTGTTATAATTTATTGATGAATTACACAAATGAACAAAATAAAGTCCGCTTGATTGAAATTAATGAAAATCAATTGGCCCAACGAATCGATAATTATCTTCTCCGTTTGCTTTCTGGCGTCCCTAAAACCCATATTTATAAAATAATTAGAAAAGGCGAAGTACGAGTAAATAAGAAACGAATTAAACCAACCTACAAATTGCAGATCGGTGACATAGTCCGAGTTCCACCTATAAGAACTGCCCAAAAAATGGAAGTAAATGTCCAACAACCCTTGATAGCTTTTTTAGAAACCTCCATTTTATTTGAAAATGAACAGTTAATGGTAATTAATAAACCCTCGGGTTTAGCGGTTCATGGTGGAAGTGGGATAAGTTATGGATTAATTGAAGCGGTACGCAAAATGCGTCCGGATGAAAAGTTTTTAGAATTAGTACACCGATTAGATAGAGATACCTCGGGTTGTATTTTGATTGCTAAAAAACGGATTGTCCTGAATAGTTTGCATCAGCAGCTGCGTGATCGGCAAAGTGACAAACGTTATTTAGGTTTAGTTTGTGGGTATTGGAAAGGTGGCGAACGAAAAATAGATGCCCCTTTAAAAAAGAATACTTTAAAATCAGGCGAACGAATGGTCAATGTTGATCCTAAAGAAGGTAAAGAATCAACGAGTTTTTTCGTACCGATAAAATCTTATACCGATGCCAGTTTAATTGAGATAAAAATTATTACGGGTAGGACTCATCAAATACGAGTTCATGCTCAGCATATAAATATGCCTTTAGTTGGTGATGAAAAATACGGTAGTTATGCTTGCAATCAACGTTTTAAAAATATCGGCTTAAAACGACTTTTTTTGCATTCTAGTCAAATTTCTATCCGACTACCCGATAGTAATAAAACACATACGTTTAAAGCACCACTTCCTAAAGAATTACAACAAGTGATAGACAAGTTAGATGAATAAACTCAAAAAATATAAACTCATTATATTTGATTGGGATGGAACCTTAATGGATTCCCAAGCTCGAATAGTTTCTTGTCTGCGCTTTAGTCAAGAAAAAATGAACTTAAAAGAAAAAAATGAGACCGAATTAAAAAATATCATTGGTTTAGGTTTAAATGAAGCGATACAAACACTTTATCCCGACCTTAATGACGAAAAAGTTGAGACTTTTGCGGAGGCCTACCGGCAATGTTATCTAAATGCGGGGCATAAACCCTTAAACCTTTTTGACCAGGTCGAAGATTTGTTAGCACAATTAAAACAAACCGGTGTAATGTTAGCCATAGCAACGGGGAAAGCTCGAAGAGGTTTAGAACATGCTTTAAATGATGTTGGTTTAAAAAGTTTTTTTCATGCCAGTCGCTGTGCTGATGAAACCTTGTCCAAACCTCATCCGCAAATGTTAGAAGAGTTATTAGATGAGTTTGCTTTGTTACCACAAGATGCAATTATGGTTGGTGATACAGAGTACGACCTAGTTATGGCGAAAAGCATTAATATGGATGCTATTGCGGTAAGTTATGGCGTACATGATAAAGAACGTTTATTATCCTGTCAGCCACTTGCCTGCATGGCTAATGTCGAAGAATTGGCAAGCTATTTAAAAGTGGTTGCCAAAAATTATATGGATTAAAAGAGAAAAGTAAACGATGTCAAATTGGGAAAGTAATCAATCCAAAGATGCTAAACATGATGAGCCTTTTGTAGGTGACTTAAATGAAATTGATCAAAATAGTAAGGAACAAAAAAGCTTTGAAAAAATGACTAAAAAAGCCAATTGGGAACAAAAACTAGTCCACTCGTTAGCATTTGAAGCAATAAAAGAACAACGTGCTAAACGTCGTTGGGGAATATTTTTCAAATTTGCTTTTTTAGCTTATATCTTGGTTTTAACGGTAATTTTAATTTATCCCATTGATCCCGATATGGAAACTTTAAGCCAAAAACATACAGCGCTTATTAATGTTGAGGGTGTTATTGCATCAGATAGTGATGCGAGTGCTGATAAAATTGTGAGCAGCCTTCGTGATGCCTTTGAAGACGACAAAACCAAGGGCATAATATTACGTATGAATACACCAGGCGGTAGCCCAGTTCAATCCGGCTATGTAAATGACGAAATATATCGCCTTAAAGAAAAGTATCCGGATATACCGGTATATGCCGTTATAAGTGATGTTTGTGCATCTGGCGGTTATTACATTGCAGCGGCGACGGATGCAATTTATGCCGATAAAGCCAGTATTGTTGGTTCTATTGGCGTTATTATGAATGGTTTTGGGTTTGTCGAAGCCATGAAAAAATTAGGTATTAGTCGACGTCTATACACGTCAGGTGAGCATAAAGCGTTTTTAGATCCATTTTCTCCCCAAGATGAAGTCGAAGTAGAACACGTGAATAGTATGTTAAAAAATATTCATGAACAATTTATCAATGTGGTGAAAAAAGGTCGTAAAGATAAATTAAGCAATAATCCTGAGTTGTTTAGCGGTTATTTCTGGACTGGAGAAAAGGCTTTGGAAATTGGCTTAGTTGACCAATTAGGTAGTTCAGGATATGTCGCTCGTGATGTCATTGGAGCCGAAAAAATTAAAGAGTTTAGCCATGAAGACGATATTTTAGAACGTTTTTCTAAACGTCTTGGAGCGTCAATTTCGAATACCTTTATGGATACTCTCAAAAATATTGATTTTGATTTACAATAACGATGAATCGAGAAACCCCAACTTCTTGTGCTAAGTAGATGGGGTTCCTTTTTATATTTTTTACGCTTAATCGTTAAATAAATCTAAAAATTCGGCATAACCTTCTCGTTCTAAATCACTTTTGGGGATAAATTTGAGTGAGGCTGAGTTTATGCAATAACGGAGTCCTCCAGGCAAGGGGCCATCTTCGAAAACATGTCCTAAATGAGAATTTGCAGCTTTACTTCTAACTTCTACGCGTTGCATAAATAACTTGCTGTCTTCTTTGTTAACGATAGCCGATTCTTGAATCGGTTTAGAAAAGCTTGGCCATCCGGTTCCGGAATCAAATTTATCTGAGGAACAAAATAAGGGTTCACCTGATACAATATCGACATAGATTCCTGGTTCTTTATTGTCCCAATAAGCGTTATAAAAAGGTCGTTCAGTATGGTCATTTTGAGTAACTTGGTACTGTTCGTCGGTTAGTTTTTCTTTGAGTTGTTTAGAATCTGGTTTTTGGTAATTTCTAGTATTCATCGCATGAGTTCATAATAATTAAAAAATGTTAGTTTTATAATAGTCGTTAGTGGAGTAAATTAAACCATTATTCTAAATAAATACTGAGAAAGGATTATAAATGCTGGTTCTATGTGGTGACTTAGGGGGGACTAAAACCTTATTACAAATAGCCCGATTTACTGAAAACCAATACGAGGTACTAATTCAGGAACGCTATATTAGCGCTGATTTTAATGGTCTATTACCTATATTAAATACTTTTTTAGCTAGTTGTGAGAGACAATACAGCGAACCTTTATATAGTGCCTGTTTCGCGATTGCTGGACCAATAGAAAAAAATAAAGCCAATGTAACTAACCTGGATTGGGATATTGACGCCAATCAAATTAAAAATGAATTAGATATTGGTCATGTCAGGCTGGTCAATGATTTTTATGCGGTGGCCTCTGCCATTGAACTCTTAAAGGAACCGGATTATTTTTGCCTCCAAGATCCTAAGCAAGCAGAGAATAATCGTAATCGGGCTATATTAGGTGCAGGAACTGGATTGGGTACGGCACTACAAATTTGGACGGGGGAAAATTTTCAAGTCGTCGCCACCGAAGGAGGTCATGTCGATTTTGCCCCAGGCAACAAATTAGAAATAGAACTTTTACAATACCTTATGACTAAAAATGGAGCGGTGAGCTACGAAAATATCCTGTCAGGTTCGGGGTTGGTTAAAATTTATGATTTTTTTGTGGCAAAAAATAAACTAACCAATCCATTATCTGAAGCCATGCAAAACAACGATCCGGCTGTTATTATTAGTCAGGCGGCCCTTGCTAAGCAAGAACCTTTGGCTGAACAGGCACTCGAATTGTTTGTGCAAATCTATGGGCGACAAGCTGGAAATTTGGCTTTAACTTGTTTAGCTTATGGCGGTGTGTATATTGCGGGTGGTATAGCTGCTAAAATTATTTCTAAATTACAAGATGGGGTATTTATTCAGGCGTTTAATAATAATCACAAAATGGGGCATTTATTGCAAAAAATGCCAGTCAAGGTTATTGTAAATCCTGATGCTGGATTAATCGGCGCTGCATACATCGCCTCAAAAATGTAGCAAAAAATATAGTGTATTTATAAAGAGGTAATCAAATAAAATGGGAAACGCATTACAAGATCAACTTTTAAACATGGGTTTAGTCGATAAGAAAAAAGCAGCTCAAGTTAAAAAAGATAAATATAAAAAAAATAAGAAAAAGCAAAAAAGCAATCAAGTCGAACTAGATGAAAATAAACTTCTGGCTCAACAAGCCATTGAAGAAAAAAAACAACGTGATCGCGAATTAAATTTAGAAAGGGAAAAAGCAGCACAGGAAAAAGCGATTCAAGCACAAATCAAACAGTTAATTGATCTCAATAAACTAGCTAAAAATTCGGGCCAGATTAACTTTAACTTCCAGGACGGAACAAAAGTCAAAAACTTATTAGTTTCTGATGAAATTCATAAACATATAACCGAAGGCCGGTTAGCGATTGTTCGAACAGAAAGTTTTTATGAAATTGTACCTAAAGCAGTCGCTGAAAAAATTAGTCAGCGTGATGAATCAGTGATTATTGTGCTTAACCAAGAACAAGAATCAGAAGAAGAGGTTGATGACTTTTATTCGGATTATGAAATTCCTGACGATTTAATGTGGTAAAGCAATATTTAACCCAGGCAGTGGTGTCGAAAAACCACTGGCGTTTTTATGTCCACCACCACCAAATTGTTGAGCTACTAGGGAAACGTCGATTTGTTTGTCACCGGCAGAACGTAATTGCCAAACACGTCGATCTTCTCTATCTTCGTAGGAGGCGGCAAATGGATACCCATCTGCTAAAATCTGTAACAAATCACTGGCAATACTACCCGGTGAGTTAACCACGGGTATTTGGTAACCGGCAATATTTTCAATACGCATTCTTTTTTGGTATTTTTCCACTAACTTGTTTCGTTCTCGATTAAGAATTTTACCTTCTTGTTCAAGGTCTTTTAATTTTTCTTCATTGGCAAGCCAATCCTGCCAGAGGTCAAATTCCATAGGATGAGAAACAACGGCGGACATGACATCATTGGTTTCTGCAATAGTAAACTTCCAAATATCACGATCTTCAATAATCTTAAATAAATGTGGAGCTTCATTCTGATGAAAAAATTTCCAACTGAGAATAGCGCCTGAATGCTCCATATTAAAAATCACTTTAATATTGTCAATTTCTTTCTCAATTCCATCGAGATCATTTTGTGCACTAATATGATGGTCAATAATGGTAATATGTTTTGCCTTGGATGCTATCTCTTTGATGGTTTGGCGATGATAGCTAAAGTCGAGAATGAACACCTCTTTATCTTGGCAGTCAGGCGGGGGCGTGCCATGCTGAGCAGGATAATACAATATTTCTTGTTTATTTTGTTGATCAAAATTTAATTTTGCCGCTAATGCGGAGGCAAAACCATCGGGACATCCGGCATGATAAATGACGATAATTGGTTGCATATGTCTAATGTAGCTTAATTGTTGATAAAAATCTTTATTTATGAAGCGACTCTGGGTATTATCAATCAATTATATCAACCTTTTTAAAATTGTAGCAATGCGAGTTTTACTAAGTAATGACGATGGTTATCAATCGCCGGGGCTGCAATGCCTGATTGACCATTTAGCAAAAAAAAAAAATACCGAGTTAGTAACGGATGTAGCGATTGTTGCTCCTGATAGAGATCGCAGCGGTGCTAGCAATTCTTTAACCTTAGACAGGCCATTACGTCCAACAAAATATCAAGCTCACGAGCAGCTTCAAGAAAGTTATTATTTGGCCGGTACTCCGACCGATTGTGTACATATCGCGGTAACAGCCTTATTGGATAAGGCACCTGATATCGTTGTTTCAGGTATAAATATAGGCGCAAACTTAGGTGATGACGTACTTTACTCTGGTACTGTGGCTGCAGCTACCGAAGGACGCTTTTTGGGATTGCCTGCTATAGCCGTTTCGCTCGTACTTACCGGGTCAAAAGCTTATTATGACACAGCAGCAAAAATAGTCCTGGAGATTTTAACTGAACTTGAAAACTATCCTTTACCAGCTGATCGTATCTTAAATATAAATGTTCCAAATCTACCTTATGAACAAATAAAAGGTGTGCAATCTACACGTTTAGGGAAACGTCATAAAGCCCAGCCAGCTATACCTGCGACTGATCCTCGTAATAATAAAGTATATTGGTTAGGGCCTGTAGGAAACACTGCTGATGCCGGGCCAGGTAGTGATTTTTACGCAGTGGAACATGGATATGTATCTATTACGCCACTAACAATCGATTTAACCGATCATAATCTTATTGCTCCTTTAAACGATTGGTTGAATTCAGGCTTAAATAATCGTTCATAGCGATCATTTATAAATATTATCTAAATAATAAACTTTATTAAAATTTTAATGAAATGATGCAACATAGTATTCAAGGTATAGGAATGACTTCGCAACGCACCAGAAATCGGTTGGTGGATGAATTAAGGCGAAAAGGAATAACAAATCAGCAGGTTTTAGCGGTTATCGCATCAACACCCAGACATTTATTTATGGAAGAAGCGTTAGCAAGTCGGGCCTACGAAAATATTTCTCTGCCTATTGGTTTTGGGCAAACGATTTCTCAACCTTATATTGTGGCTCGAATGACAGAAATTTTACTGGATAATTTTCATCCCCAAAAAGTATTAGAAGTTGGGACTGGTTCAGGATACCAATCAGCAATACTATCACCCTTATTTAAGTCAGTTTATACCGTTGAACGAATTTTGCCCTTATTAGAAAAAGCCCGAGCCCGTTTTAAAAAATTAAAACTCAATAATATTCTCACCAGTTATAGCGATGGTAGTTGGGGGTGGCCTGATAAATCACCTTTTGAAGCTATTATTGTTACTGCTGCTCCGGATAATATGCCAATGTCACTTTTAGAGCAATTGGCAGAAGGGGGAAGATTAATCTCTCCTGTTGGCACACATGGCTCTCAAGAACTGTATTTATATACTCGTAGAGAAAATAAATTTATTCGTAGCAAAATTGAAAATGTCAGTTTTGTTCCGCTTTTACCAGGAAAAAACTAAATTATTATGAAGATATTTTCATCACTTTATAAAAAAGTTATGCAATGGTCTAGGCATAAACATGCCGAGCGTTATTTAACCGGGTTGAGTTTTGCTGAATCTTCTTTTTTCCCTATACCGCCAGATGTTATGTTAGCACCCATGGCATTGGCAAGGCCTGAAAGAGCTTTCTTTCTAGCCATGATAACTACCATTGCCTCAGTTTGCGGTGGAATCTTAGGATATATTATTGGTATGGGGTTTTATGAATGGATTCAACCTTTAATTGAAGGTGATGGACGTTGGGCAAGTAAATATCAAATGACTCAGCAATGGTTTTCAGAGTGGGGAGTTTGGGCAATTTTTATCGCGGGGTTTTCCCCGATCCCTTATAAAATATTCACGATTACGGCAGGAATAATGCAAATGGTCTTTTTACCATTTGTTATTGCTTCTTTAATTGGTCGAGGTGCTAGGTTTTATTTAGTTGCTCTACTAATGCGTTGGGGAGGGGCCGCCATGGAGAAAAAACTGGAGAAATATGTAGATATATTAGGATGGTTAATTGTATTGCTTGGTTTGGTCGCATATTTTTTATTTAAATACTAAAAAGTGTGTTAAATCAATATGATTTGTGGTTTTTTTGAAAATACACTTAACAATAAAAAGGTGTTTCGAAAAATAGGAAAAGGATTTAATAATAAGATTTGCTATTTTATTGTTTTTCTTGTTACTATCGGTATATTGATTTCTCTTTCTGGTTGTGGCAGTGCAAGAAAAGCTCCTGTAGATAGCCGGACTCAAAAGGCTAAAAGTTCTGACATTACATTTAGAAGGTCTCATAGGCCTTTGTATTATAAGGTAAAAAAGGGTGATACTTTATATTCTGTAGCTTGGCAATATGGTTTAGATTATAAACGACTCGCCCATTGGAATAACATAAAAGCACCCTATATTATTTTTATAGGTAAAAAATTAAGATTAGCATCTAAATACCAAGGAAAAAAGAAATCCAGCAAAAATAAAAGAAAGAAGGTTAACAAAAAGACGGTCAAAGTAACTAATAGCAAATCGAAGAACAAAACTCGTGTTAAAAAAAATAACAAAACGGGTAAAACGAAAGTAACCAAAAGACAAAGCCCGAAAAAAACTAAGGCTAAAAAGACTCATAAAAAGAGCAGTAAAAAGTCTAATAATAAAAAGGTTTCTATAAAGTCGAACTCTGGTTTGCAATGGGTTTGGCCAATATCTGGTAAGGTGATACAAAAATTTTCACCTTCCAAAGGTAAAAAAGGAATAGATATCGCCGCTAAGAAAGGTATTAAGGTAGGAGCTTCTGAACGCGGTAAAGTGGTTTATAGTGGGCATGGCCTAACTGGCTACGGATTATTGGTGATTATTAAACATAATAGTGAATACTTAAGCGCATACGCACATAATAGTAAATTAATTGTCAAAGAAGGTGAAGTAGTAAAAAAAGGTCAGGTCATTGCATACACAGGAAAATCAGCCACAGACCGGGTTAAATTACATTTTGAAATTCGAAAAAATGGGCAACCTGTAAATCCTTTAAAATTTTTACCTTAAAATAATGAATATTTAAGAAAACTAGCTAAACTGAAGGAAACTCTCAATTAGCTTAATCTATAAAAAGGGGTAAAGGGGAAGAAATATGAGTAAATCTGTTCAACACGATTCTTATACTAAGGACACGAAGAGTATAGTTATGGGTGACAATTTTGAAAGTATTAAGCATATGGGATTAGCAGGTAGGTCGCAAGCTGTTGGTGATGACTCGCCGGTAGAGCATGAATTGGAATATAAAAAGACTGTGAAGAAGGCATCCAAAACGAACAAAGGTGACCTAGATGCAACCCGCCTTTATTTAAATGAAATAGGTTTTGCTTCTTTATTAAGTGCAGAGGAAGAAATCCATTATTCCAGACTAGCCCAAAAGGGAGATGAAGAGGGGCGGAAACGAATGATTGAATGTAATCTTCGTTTGGTGGTAAAAATCGCTCGTCGTTATCTTAATCGCGGATTGCCATTACTGGATTTAATCGAAGAAGGTAATTTAGGACTGATCCGAGCGGTTGAAAAATTTGATCCTGAACGTGGATTTAGGTTTTCAACCTATGCAACTTGGTGGATAAGGCAAACTATCGAACGCGCTTTAATGAATCAAACTCGAACCATTCGTTTACCGGTTCATATCGTTAAAGAAATTAATACCTATCTCAGAGCAGCAAAACAGTTAGCGCACACCTTAGATCATGAACCAACCCCCGAAGAAATTGCCTCTATTCTTGATAAACCCATCGAGAATGTTGAGAAAATGCTGGGCTTAAATGAAAGAGTTACTTCAGTAGATGTTCCCGTGGGTAGTGTATCTGATAAACCATTATTGGATGGTATCGCAGATAAAACTGAGCTAGAACCCACGCAAGTCATGCAAAATGACGACATGCAAAAAAATATTAATGTTTGGATGTCTCATCTTAATGACAAACAGCGTGAAGTGGTCGAACGTCGTTTTGGTTTGCACGGATATGACATTTCGACCTTGGAAGAAGTAGGTAATGAAATTGGTGTGACCCGCGAGCGAGTTCGACAAATTCAGTTGGAAGCATTAAAGCGCTTGCGTTCTATTCTAGAAGCCGACGGCTATAATGGAGACATTATTTTTAATAAAAGCTGATGCTCGGTTTATATTTAATTTGGAAATAAAAGGGCGGCAACTCGACGATTTTCATTAGCTAAAATATTGAAGGTCCGACAAGCTGCTCCAGTGTCCATAAAATCGATCGAAAAGGGATAATCGTTGGTTTTTTTTAAAAAGTCAATCGGTGGAAATTTTTGACTTGGACCGGTTCCTATCAACAATATTTCAATTTGTTGTTCCTTGACTTCATCTAAAATTGCAGTATTTAAATCATCAAATTTAGTCATTAAATCATCAGTTCTTAGCAATTCTTGGCTAACAAGAATCGTGCTGGTATAACTATCGTAGTTTTCTTCTTGTTCTGGTGGTTTTTTCTTTTTAGTCGATAGTACTTTTAAAGTACCGTCCTCAAAAGAATGGATATAGAATTGACTGGATATGGCATCTCGTTGAAGCATGTATAACACCTATTTTATTAACTTTTAAATAGTTTAGTTTGAATCCTAACTTTTTACAAAAACTGATTTTCTAAAAGGCCCTAAATTTATGTTTTGTTGCTACATAATAAAAGATTTTCCTGTATAATCAGCTTTCATTAATTTAGAAGATTCCTGGTGCAATCGTGTATTAATTTCATCAAGATTCTTAATTAGCTAATTGTCATCTATATCTCAATTTTGGAAAGTTAAGTTTTGAACGAAGATTTTCAACGTATTAATCGCCTACCTCCCTATGTATTTAACATCGTCAATGAACTTAAAGCTCAGGCTCGAGCCCGTGGTGAAGATATTATTGACTTTGGTATGGGAAACCCGGATCAGCCTACACCAAAACACATCGTAGACAAAATGGTGGAAGCCACCACTCGAAGTGATACGCATCGTTACTCATTATCCCGAGGTATCCCTCGCTTACGTAAAGCCATTTGTAACTGGTATAAGCGAAAATATGATGTAGATCTCGATCATGAAAGTGAAGCCATTGTTACCATAGGCTCGAAAGAAGGTTTAGCGCATCTAGCATTGGCAACAGTTGGCCCAGGTGACGCGGTATTAGTTCCTAATCCATCTTATCCAATTCACCCCTATGGGTTTGTTATTGCTGGTGCGGACATTCGACACGTGCCATTAGTACCGGATGGTGATTTTTTTGCAGAGTTAGAAAAAGCGATTAAAGATTCTTGGCCGAAACCCAAAATGTTAGTCTTGAATTTCCCCGGTAATCCTACTGCGCAGTGTGTGGAATTGGAATTCTTCGAAAAAGTGGTGGAAATTGCAAAAGAACATAAAATTTGGATTGTGCAAGACATTGCCTATGCCGAAATTGTTTATGATGGATATAAAGCGCCATCAATTTTACAGGTCCCTGGAGCAAAAGATATTGCTGTTGAATGTTATTCATTGTCCAAAAGTTACAATATGCCGGGTTGGCGAGTAGGTTTTGTATGCGGTAATAAAACATTAGTTTCAGCTTTAACTCGGATGAAATCCTACCTTGATTATGGCATGTTTACCCCCATACAAGTAGCAGCGATTCAGGCTTTAGATGGGCCTCAAGACTGTGTTGAAGAAATTCGACTCCGTTATCAGGATCGAAGAGATGTATTATGTGATGGTCTTAATGCCATTGGCTGGTCTATAGAAAAGCCTAAGGCTACTATGTTTGTTTGGGCAAAGATTCCGAGTAATTATGTTGAAATGGGCTCCCTAGAGTTTTCCAAAAAATTACTTAAAGATGCAAAAGTAGCCGTCTCTCCAGGTGTTGGATTTGGTGATTATGGCGATGATTACGTTCGGTTTAGCTTAATCGAAAATGAACATCGAACCCGCCAGGCGTTGCGTTGTATTAAAGATATGTTTAAACAAGATGGTACTGGTATTTTTGCCACATAAATTGAACAAATAAAGATAAGGTTTTAATCAAATATATATTGTGTTTTATTACAGATTATAAAATTAAATCGGAAATTGATTAAAACAAAAAAATAGAAATTATATCGAAGAAGGGAGAAAGTTTTGGAAGCAGTAAAAGTCGGTTTGTTAGGACTAGGAACAGTTGGTGGTGGTACTGCCAATGTATTACAAAGAAATGCAGAAGAAATTGCACGTCGAGCTGGCCGTGGTATTGTTATTACACACGCGTCTGCAAGAGATATTTCCAAGCCTAGAATCTGCAATACCGATAGCATGTCATTAACCGAAAACCCAATGGACGTGGTCAGCGATCCAGACATTGACATCGTTGTTGAACTGATTGGTGGTGATACTTTAGCGAAAGAACTGGTTTTAAAAGCGATTGCCAATGGCAAACACGTCGTTACGGCAAATAAGGCTTTAATTGCCAAATATGGTAATGAAATATTTTCAGCGGCGCAAAATAAAGGGGTAATGGTTGCTTTTGAGGCTGCTGTTGCAGGTGGCATACCCATTATTAAAGCAATTCGAGAAGGTTTAGCAGGTAATAGTATTGAATGGTTAGCCGGTATTATTAATGGTACTGGTAACTTTATTTTAACAGAAATGCGCGACAAACAGCGTGATTTTGAATCAGTACTCGCTGAAGCACAGCGACTGGGTTATGCTGAAGCTGATCCGGCATTTGATATTGAAGGTACCGATGCTGCTCACAAATTGACTATTCTCGCTTCAATTGCTTTCGGCGTGCCTTTACAATTCGATAAAGCCTATACCGAAGGAATTACCAAAATCACCCAAGAAGATGTCGCATTTGCCAGTGAACTAGGCTTTAATATTAAACACTTGGGCATTAGTCGTCGCAATGAAAATGGAATCGAATTACGAGTACATCCAACCTTAATATCAAAACGTCGTCTTATTGCTAACGTTGATGGTGTCATGAATGCTGTGTTGGTCAAAGGGGATGCGGTTGGTCCAACTTTATACTATGGTGCTGGAGCTGGCTCCGATCCGACGGCCTCAGCCGTTGTTGCTGATATCGTCGATGTGGTTCGGGTTTTAACAACGGATCCAGAGAATCGTGTGCCTCACTTAGCTTTCCAACCGGATTCATTGTCAGATACCCCAATTCTTCCGATTGAAGAGATAGAGACCGCTTATTACTTAAGAATTCATGCTAAGGATCAGACCGGTGTATTGGCTGATATCACTAAAATATTGGCTGATAACCAAATTAGCATCGAATCAATGTTACAAAAAGAGCCTCAAACAGATAGTGATATTGTACCAATTGTGATTATTACTCATGATACTATAGAAAAAAATATGATAAATGCCTTAGAGCTTATTCACCAACTAGAAGCCATCGATGGTGAAGTCATAAAAATTCGTTTGGAACATTTAGATAGCGATTAATCACTTTGTTTTAATCATTGGCTAACAATTTTAAAAATTATCCATTAATTTCAAAATTGTTAGTCTATTTTTTTTGGGAATTGGCAAACTCGCAGTCAGGAATTATACTCAATGGCCAAACTTTCCTCTCATTTAAGCCTGTATATCCCACACCTATTAACTCCTGGTCCTAAGCGTGATCAATTAGCTCAAATAGACTTACCCGAACTTTCTGCTTTAGCGCTGCTTTTATCTCGTTCTAAAAATCATATTATTGCTCAACAAGGTTTTTTTGAGCGTAGTTTTAGTTTATTTGATCTACTTCCTGATAACGTAGCAGAAAATGACCTACCTATTGCTTCGGTATCTTTATCTGCGCTTAATTCTGCTTCTAAAGAACAAAAAATTCAAAATCATCCTCAATGGGTGTATAAAATTAATCCCGTTTATTTACACCCAGATATGGACCAGCTCATTTTGTCGGCAGATTTGAGCCAGCAAATTGAAAACCACGAAGCGCAACAAATTTGTCAGTCAATTAATGATTACTTTAATGACTCTGAACAAGATAAAAGTTGGAAATTACATTATTTTGCAGAAAATCATTTTTATTTGATTTCACAATGCAAAATTGAGATGACTACCACAACCCTTGATAAAGTTTTAGGATTACCAATTACTCATCAACTTCCAAAAGGGAAAGATGCGGACTATTGGAATCAAACCCTAAATGAAATACAGATGTTTTTATTCTCAATGCCTCTTAATCAAAAGCGAAAAGAGCAGGGTAAAACACCCATAAACAGTTTATGGATATGGGGCGGTGGGGAATTTCCATTAGCGATTAAACCGGGACAAGAAAATCATATTAATCGAGAATGGAATTTGGTTTATTCAACCAATTATCTGATCGAAGATTTTTGTCAATTTTTAAATATACCCCATCAAAGGCTGGATCAATTTAAGCCATTAAAAGAATCCAATCAATTATTAGTAATAGATGAACTCCAGACAGCCTATGCAGCTAAAGACTTTTACCATTGGTTAGAATCAATAGAAAATCTTGAAAATACCTTGTTTACCCCTTTAGTCCAAGCTTTAAAACAACAAAATATAAAAACCCTTCAAATCATTACCGAAGATTCTCAAAGATTTTCCCTCAATATACGTCAATTAAATGCTTGGTGGAAAAGAAAACTGCCGATAAACCACTATTTAAAATGAAAAAACAAATTATTAATCATATACCAAATAAAACCGTGTATATGGAAGCAATTCAATCTGGTTTGTCAGATCTACAAGCCAAAGTCATCGCTAATCGCAGTCCTTCGGGGGAATGGAATGATGCCTTAATAAATCCTGGTTTAAAGGTTATTTCACCACCCAGTGAACTAATTGATTGTATCAAAGCCGCTAAACGAATTGCTCAAGCAATAAAAAGCCAACAATTAATTGGAATTTTGACCGATTACGATGTTGATGGAATTACCTCACATGCGGTCATTTACTATTCTTTAATTAATTTTTTTAATGTTGATAAAAATCAAATCCGTTCCTATATTGGACATCGAATTGAAGATGGTTATGGAATTAGCGAAGGCCTAGTCAAAAAAATATTATCAAATTTAGAAGTTCCAGATGTCATTATAACCGCTGATTGCGGATCGTCTGATGAGAAACGAATTCAATTATTAAAACAAGCTGGTATTGATGTAATCGTTACCGATCATCATGCCATACCTGCTGAAGGTATCCCCAATTCTGCCTATGCAGTGATAAATCCTACTCGTAATGACTGTGGATATCCGGATGCTTCGATTGCAGGTTGTATGGTTTCGTGGTTAGTTATGAGCCAATTACGTAATGAGTTAATTCAACTCGGGACTTTACCCGAAAATAGTCCCAAACTTGGGGCTTTGCTTGATTTTGTAAGTTTAGGAACCGTCGCAGATGCGGTATCTTTATATAGCGTAATTAATCGATCCGTGGTCATCTCTGGTCTAAAAATCATGAATGGGCTAAACCGGTATACTTGGCAAGCGATGCTCCAACTACTGAATAAACAACATTTTGCCGTTGACGACTTAGGTTTTCAGATAGGGCCTCGAATCAATGCCCGAAGCCGAATGGCTGATCCCTATCAGGCCTTAGATTTTTTAACCGCAAAGGATATGGAGCAAGCAACTCATTCTTTGGAAATTTTAAATCAAGACAATATCGAACGACGAGAAACTGAAAAAGAAATGCTTCTCGAAGCGCGTGCAATAGCTGAACAATATCGGCAGAAATACTCAAAAACTATGGTCGTCTTTAGTGAAAATTTTCATCCCGGAGTACAGGGTATTGTCGCTTCTCGTTTAGTCGAAGATTATGGGCGACCAACCATCGTTTTTAGTCCATCTAGTGATCCTGAATTGATTACAGCATCTGCTCGAACCATAAACCCAATTAATATCCGTGGGATTTTACAAAAAATTGCCGATGAAAATGCAGAACTATTAGTTAGCTTTGGCGGACACAAAGGGGCTGCCGGATTAAAAATTAAACGGGTCGATCTAGCGCTTTTTCAAACCAGTTTTGAAAACATGGTGGTTAAAGAATTAGGTGAAGAGGTTGTTCTTTATCCCTGTGTTTATACGGATAGTGAACTTTCTTCCGCCCAACTGAGCTATGCTACTATTGAAGAACTTGAATTATTACAGCCTTTTGGCCGAGGTTTTGAAGTCCCTCATTTTAATAATATCTTCGAAATCCTTAATCTACGCCGGATTGGCAACGAAGGCCAGCACTTGAGCATGATATTAAAATTTGAACGAAAAAATGTCAGAAGTATTTGGTTTAATGCCATAAAAGAAGGTCAGCTACAACCATTTATCGAAGGTAACCAAATTAAAGCCGTTTATCAACTCATAAAAGATGATTATCGCGGCGAAGGATTTTTCCAATTAAATATTCAATATGCCGAGCTTTGTTGACATTTACAGTCATGCCTTTTATTGCTATGCTGTAGCTAAAATTTATTTCGCTTGGTTGGGTAAGATACCCAAACTACCTGGAAATGCATGATTCAGAGCTCAGCTGGCTATTCAAGGCTAGACGAAGCTCTCAGGGAATGGCCACTCCCTTGTTAAGCGCTTCAACGCAGCCTTGGATTGCCAGCTGAGCTCCCGCAGGGCAAGCCGATAAGCGCACCTCTTCGGCGTTATGAAGACTCACAATAGGTCAACTATTGCCTCGCCTTCATGCCTTGAATAGATACGCTTATCGACTTGCTGAACCCCGCATTTCCAGGTGGTTTGGGTATATAAGGACAAAATAAGGAAAACAAACCAATGATCAATTATGATGAAAAAAGAGATTTTCAACGTATGCCCGTAGAATGTAAAGTTGATTTTAGTATTGAAGGGCAACGGGAAGTCTTCCATGGAGACGGAAAAGATTTAAGTGCTACTGGAGTAACCTTTATCACCGAAAAAGAATTACAAGCGGGTACTTATATTAATATTAATGTCCACCCTTTTATCAAAACGGTTCGTCCACTCTCTGCCCGTGCAGAAGTCATTCGTTGTACTAAAAATGGCGATGATTTTGTGATTGGAGTAAAAATGGAAGATGTTAAATAAAAAAATCGATATTTTTGTTGTTTGAATCTTCGGCTGAAATTTTACTGGTGTCCAGGTAAGTTTGAATAGAGCGGGGGACTGGTTCAGATTCTCCCGCTGAAGCATCCTGATTAATTGTCTTGCCTTGTAAGACTAACTCAGTGCTGGGCTCATTATTTGGTACTGTTGCTAATTGTCCTGACAGTTGTCGTGCCAAAACCAAAGGGTTTTGCGGTTCTACAAGCCCTTCTGAATTTTGTTCCTTTTCCTCATTGACCTTTTCAACGGGTTTTTGTGTTTCTTTACGCTCTTCTTGAGTAACGCGATTGCGTTGTTTTTCATCTCCGGTAGTGGGTGTTTTGGAATTATTCGGATCGACTGCAAACTTATCTGCTTTAACAGGCAAACGGCTATTAATGCTGCTTTGGCCTGCTATGGCATTAGGGATGACGGGGTTGCGAATTTCCATTAGGTTTTAACTTTGCTACGAGAGTTCAGGCACCATAAATTATAGGAAAAATTTACCTATAAATTTTTATATTGTGTCAAAATCAAATTAATAAAGCATACTTATTTATCTGATATCGTCATTTTAATAAAAATCTTTAGCGAATTTAATAATATTTTAAAAAATAAATTTTGGTGTTGTTTTTATTATTTTACGAGCATAAATTATGCCATTTTGTAACGATAGGTAATCGACGGTGATAAACAAAGGTAATGAGAAGATAAAATAAATGATAAGATTTAAAAATTGAAAATGACTGTTCTTATAATACATATAAAAAGCAGATTGTCAATATAACCTGCTCTTTATAAGCTGTTTGATTTAGTCGGCAGTATGAGAAAGGTAATTCCAAAATAAGTCGCCGGATTGACTAAATTCTTGATTAAATTGGAGTACAGCCGTATAGTCCACGCCGCCAATATTGACTTTACGAACCGTTAATTCCAAACTCGGGCTTACTGTGGTACAAGCGGAAGCGTCAACACTGCAAGTACTGGGAGATAATTCTCCAGACCATACCCAAATTAAACTCTCTGGCTCATCCATAAATAAATCCGTAGCATAGGCTGTACCATTATAAACTAGGCAGGGGATAGTAAGGTTGAGTTCATTATCAAGAACTGCTCCTGGGCAACTTCCAGTCGTTGTACCTGGATCAGTCGTACCTGGATCGGTGGTCGTACCAGTTCCACTGCCTAAGGCCACAAAGTTTACACCTGAGGTAATATTTTGCTGAATAAAGCTTTGATAACGAGCAACTTTAGCATAAACTCCAGGAACACCCGCTTCTCCACAAGAGGCACTTACGCCACCAAAACTAACCACACCAACTTGGGTGAATCCACTGCCATTTTGCATCACTAAGGGGCCACCGCTATCTCCCTGACACGAATCAGAGATATCCGAACTCGTCAATCCTCCCGCACACAGCATATTATCCGTAATGCCAAACTGATAAATATTACTGCATTCGGTATTTGAAACCACTTTTTGATCAACTTTTAATAAGGAATTCGATGCGTTAACAGATTGTCCTTCCGCATCAATACCCGTAGTACCCCATCCTAAAACAGTGGAAATACTACCGGCATCAATATCGGCACTACTTCCTTCTATCAAAGAAACTGGTGTAACACCCGATACTGGTGACGCTAATTTTAATAGTGCAACGTCATTATCATTGGCATTTGGGCTGTTTACAGGATCAGGATTATAACCGGGATGTACGATGGCACTCTGCCCGGTTACTGTAATTCCATTAGCCTCTAAAGGAACTAAGGTAGTTGAATTGATGGTTACTGTTGCTGAAGATGCAACAGAAAGATCAACCGCGTCTCCCTCAAGATTGAGAAAACAATGGGCTGCAGTTAATATCCATTCGGGATGAATTAAACTACCACCACATTGTCCTCCGCCGACGTCCAGGCTAACAACCCATGGATAGTCACTAATAGATGCTGCCTGTCCATTAATAATCCGTTTATCTGCCTGGCTGACGCTGATGAACAGAAGAAAGAAAGAAAAGATCAATAATAAAAAAGATTTCGGTAATGCTTTGGAATACATTGCTAATGCTCCTTGGGTTATTTTTTTGGGTGATTCCCTACTTTTTCTAATTTTAATGCATTCAGTATAGTCGAAAATTACTAATGTTCGTTTAAACAACAAAAACCAGTAATAACGTGCTTTATAGCTTAAATATTTTATATAATAATAACAAGAGTAAAGATATTTAAAAAAAAATAGCTTAGATATCTTTCCTGGCTATTTATCAATATGGCAGGTGTTATTATGGACAAACACATTATTCTTTTTCGACACGCGAAATCAGACTGGACCAATTACCATAACGATCATGATAGGGAGCTTGCCAAACGGGGGATTCAAGCCGCAGGTGATATGGGGAAGTTTTTATCAAATATCGATAAAATCCCTGAGCTAATCATAAGTTCGACAGCTATACGGACCAAAAAAACGATTGAAATAGCAGCCGAAGTTGGAAAATGGGACTGCCCGATTGAATATACCAAAAAGCTCTATGCGACTAATCCCGAACAAGTATTGGCAATTATTCAAGGGTTATCTGATAATTATAAAACCGTTTTGCTTGCCGGACACGAGCCCACCTGGTCTACTCTAACCAGTATGCTAATCGGTGGTGGTAGTATCGATTTTCCAACCGCAGGAATGTTGCGAATGAGTTTTCATGTGCATCATTGGCAAACGGTTAGTTATGGAATTGGTCGTTTGGACTGGTTTATGCGACCAAAACTCTTAAATATTAAAAAAACGCCGGAAAATTAGTTATTTTAGCAAAATTATCTGGTAATCTAGAAATGTAAATCCATTTCTACCGTTGTTTTGTGTCCCATGTAACCCAATTTTAGGGGTTATCAATAATATTTCGAGTTCGTTCCATTTATGCAATACGATCACTATTCTATAAAAATTGCTGATATGAGTTGTCAGCATTGTGTTAATTCTGTGACTAAGGCAGCCAGTGCGGTCAGCAATGTCAAATCTGTTGAGGTCAGTCTAGAACAAGCTCAGGCCCTAATTTATGGGGGCGATCCAGAGCAAGTAAGAGATGCCATTATTGAAGCCGGCTTTGCCGCCAGTTTAGCATTAGAGTCTGAAAATTCCCCCATTAGCGGTGCTCAAACAGAAAACCAGTCAGAACAAAAAGAAGAAATCGATACGATGATTGATGCTGAACTTGCCTCTGAACCTGCCTCTGAACTTGCTTATAGCATCGATGTGACGGATATGACCTGCTCGAGTTGTGTGGCGAACGTACAAGCCGCTATTCTTGAGGTTCCGGGAGTAACTAATGCATCGGTTAATCTGATTGAAAAAAAGGCATTAGTACAGGGCGGAGAGGCAGAACAGGTCGTTAAAGCAGTAATTGCACAGGGTTATGCGGCGAGCTTAGCAGAAAAACGAAATACCGAATCGATCTATCAATTCAAATTTAAAAATATTAATAGCCAACAATACCAATCCATTAATCAACTCCTAGAAGCAGATCTCATATCTCCAGCCCAGTTTACTGGCAATATTGTTACCTTAAATAGTCGTTCTCATCCTGCAGATCTATTAGTCAAATTACAGGCAAATGGTTTTGAAGCAGAAATAGAAGAACAATTTATTGACCCATATATTGAACAAGCCAATCAAGCCAAATCCGAAATTCGCATGTCTTGGCGACGCAGTATACTGGCCGCTAGTATGGGCTTTGGTATTATGCTTGGCGATATGGGGGGATTTTTCCCCAAATTAAGCATGGAAAACGGCCAAGGCTTTTGGGCTATTATTGCTATTTTATGCCTTATTACCATGTGGTTTGCGGGTAAAAATTACTATCTAACGGCCATAAAAAAAGCCAAACATTTTTCTGCCAATATGGATACCTTGGTTGCTCTAGGGACGGCAGCAGCATGGCTGGCATCAATAATCGTCGTTATCAATCCTGACTTTATTCCGGGTGGCGGCAATCATCTATATTTTGATGCGTCCGTGATGATTTTAGCATTTTTACAATTTGGTCATGCCCTAGAAATTGGCGCTAAACGAACAACCAGTGAAGCAATTGGTGCTTTAGTCGGGTTAAATCCTAAAACAGCACATATCATACGAGGTGAAGCAGAATGTGTGATTCCTGTTTCGCTGCTCCAAAAGGGAGACTTAATCCGAGTCCGTCCTGGCGAACAAGTTCCGATTGATGGAACCATTATAGAAGGGCGTTCTTCGCTGGATGAATCCATGATTACCGGTGAATCCTTGGCGGTCAAAAAGACTATTGATGATGCAGTCATCGGCGGGACGGTCAATCAATCCGGGGCCTTTGTCTTTAAAGTGAATGCCATTGGTGAAGACACCACACTGGCGCATATTATTAAAATGGTCAAACAGGCCCAAATCAGTAAACCTGGAATAGGTCGATTGGCAGACAAAATATCCGCTGTATTTGTCCCGGTGGTTATTGTGATTTCAATTGTAACTTTTTTGATATGGTTGGTATTAGGGCCTGAACCGCAGTTATCCTATGCTTTAACCACAGCTATTGCCGTATTGGTCATTGCCTGTCCTTGCGCACTGGGCCTGGCCACACCAATTGCCATAATGGTTGGTACTGCCAGAGCGGCCCAATTAAATATCTTAATCAAAAATAGCGATGCCCTACAATCGGCCAGTGAAATATCTGCATTAGTTGTCGATAAAACCGGTACTTTGACGGTCGGTAAACCCAGTGTAACTGAAGTTTATGTCAATCAAGGTTGGGAGCAAGAACAAATTATCCAATATGCCGCCAGTCTAGAATTACATTCGGAACATCCCTTGGCTTTGGCTATTCGGAAAAAGGCCCAAAAGAATGACTCCAAACTATTGAACGTTGCAGATTTCAATACTATTGCGGGACGAGGTATCGAGGGAAAAATTAATGCTGATAGCTATTATTTGGGCAATCAACAATTGATGTTAGATCTGGAACTACCGCTTCCAACCCCATTACTCGAAACCGTCAAACAACAGGCGGATTTAGGGGGAACCCCCATTTGGTTTGCTAATAGCTCCTCAGTTCTGGGGTTATTGGTACTTAACGATCCATTGCGTGATGATACTTCAATCGCCATTCAACAATTACATCAATCCGGTTTAAAAGTGGTGATGTGTACGGGAGATAACCAATATACAGCCAATGCAGTCGCCAAAAAATTGGCGATTGATACGGTTTATAGCGAAGTCTTGCCAGAAGATAAACTCAATGTGGTTAAAAACCTTCAAGCCGAAGGGCACAAAGTGGGTATGGTTGGCGATGGCGTTAATGATGCACCGGCATTAGCATTAGCCGATACCAGTTTTGCGATTGGGGCTGGTACCGATGTAGCTATTAATAATGCGGATATTACTCTAGCAGGAAATTCCTTATTACCGGTCAATACAGCAATTGAGCTTTCGCGTCAAACCATAAAAAATATTAAACAAAACTTGTTTGGGGCATTCATTTATAATAGCATCGGGATCCCATTGGCAGCGGGTGTTTTTTTTCCATTCACGGGATGGTTATTGCAACCCATGTTTGCCAGTTTTGCTATGGCTATGTCGTCGGTTACCGTCGTCACTAATGCGAATCGATTACGTTTTTTCAAAAGTAAAAATAGCATAAACGTTAAAAGCCAGGCAGAACCATTAACCCATAACGAGCAGGAGAAAAAAATGTCTGAATCCATAAATATCGCCATTGAAGGTATGAGTTGTAACCATTGTGTTGGTAATGCACAAAAAGCCTTAGAAGCTGTACCCGGAGTAGAAGCGGTTGAGGTTAGTTTAGAAAATAAATCTGCTACTATTACAGGTAGTGCAGACAAAGAAAGTCTAGTTGCTGCGGTTAATGCCGCTGGTTATGAAGCTTCGTAAAAAATAGGCTATAAGTGAGAATAGAAAATGCATAATGGTGATGACATCAAAAACTGGGATGAACAGCAGGCCTTTGAAACACTAGCCATTCGAGCCGGACATGATCGGACTGCTGAATGTGAGCATAATGAGCCTATATTTCCAACCTCCAGTTATGTTTATCAATCGGCAGCACAAGCCGCCGCCCGTTTTTCGGGTGATGAGCCAGGTAATATTTATTCTCGCTTTACCAATCCCACCGTCAGAACCTTTGAACAACGACTAGCAGCCTTGGAAGGTGCAGAAGCTTGTGTGGCCACAGCCTCAGGTATGTCAGCTATTTTTAGTACCTGTGCGGGATTGCTAAAGACTGGCGACCATATGGTTTCATCTCGATCAATTTTTGGCTCAACCGTGGTTTTATTCAATAACATCCTCACCCGCTTCAATATCAATACTTCCTATGTAGATTTGACCGATTTACAAGCCTGGGAAGATGCCATAACGGATAAAACCCGGATTCTCTTTTTAGAAACCCCATCCAATCCCCTTGGCGAAGTAGCCGATTTAAAAGCCTTAGCAGAAATTGCTCATCGGCATGATTGTTTATTAGTGGTTGACAATTGTTTATGCACGCCGGCATTACAACGCCCCATAGAACACGGAGCTGATATTGTTATTCACTCAGCTACCAAATACATCGATGGTCAAGGACGCGCCGTTGGAGGAGCCGTATTAGGTAGCCAAGAATTAGTTGGCAATGATGTATATGCCGTTTTAAGAACTGCCGGCCCAACCATGAGCCCCTTTAATGCCTGGGTGTTTTTAAAAGGCTTGGAAACCCTATCGCTGCGCATGAAAGCCCATAGTGATAATGCTTTGAAATTAGCACAATGGTTAGAAACTCAAGCAAAGGTTAATAAAGTTTACTATGCCGGATTGACTTCAAGTCCATTTCAATCCTTAGCATCCAGTCAACAGTCAGGTTTTGGTGGTGTCTTATCCTTTCAAATCGATGGCGGCCAAAAAGCGGCTTGGAAATTGATTGATAGTACCCGTATGCTCTCAATTACGGCTAACTTAGGCGATGTTAAATCCACCATTACGCATCCGGCTACCACTACCCACGGCCGTGTTTCTGAAGAAGAACGAGCCCGGGTTGGTCTTAGTGACGGTTTAGTAAGAGTTGCTGTTGGTTTAGAATCTATTGAAGATATTATTAACGATTTATCCCGTGGAATGTAACTTCTTATAATCGGCCGATCCTCAAAAAAAATGATAACAAACGAGACGAATATTTTTCAGCAAATCGCTCAACTAAGTGCTGGCTATACTCACCCCTATGTAAAAGCCTTAGCTTGGATTATTCATAGTCCTCCCTTACTCAAAGGAACTAATGGCAGTAGTTTTGGTCTGGTTGACGAACAATTATGGACGACTTTATTTGCGGAATCAGAACCCTTATTAGCCGACTTGGATCAACGGCCTCAAGAACTGGTTGACTGGGTTGATAAAGTCCGTAGTTATTTATTAGGGCTGCGCTACGAAACCTTATTACATTTTTTATTAAAGCGAATAGAAGAACAAGGCAAAATAACCAATCTCCATTCCAATATTATCTTATATGATGAAGCGCACCGAACCATTGGCGAAATGGATTTTATTTTCTATCATCCTGACAGCCAAACTCGCTATCATTGGGAAACTGCCGTTAAATATTATTTATTTCGTCCTCATGAATTTTCATTTGAACGTTGGACCGGTGCCAATGGTGGGGATTGGTTAATTCGTAAAGTTGATCATTTATTTAGCCGTCAATTGGGGATCAGCAATACCATAGAAGCTAAAAACACCTTCAAAAATTGTTTTAGCGATCAACAAAATGAACAAGCTATTGTTCGTCAGGCCTTACTTAAGGGCATGTTATTTTATCCCCTGGGTGTTGATTGTGCGCTTAACTTGGATGAACAAGCACTTTTATCCGAGCAACATACCAAAGGCTGGTGGTGTTACCCAGAAGACTTTTACAAAGTTGATCCGGACCAGAAAGGGCGCTGGAAAATTATCGAAAAACTCAACTGGATTGTTCCGCAAACCTATCAATACCAAGATGAAAATATTTATACCGGACAAGAAATGAATATTTTGGTCAAAAATCATTTTAGAAATAGTAAACGTAGCATTATGATTGTGCACTTACTATTGGATGAAAATACCCAACTTTGGACCGAGTATTCCCGAGGAATTATTGCCGATGTGCTTTGGCCAAGTTATAAAAAACCAACTGAAAATTAATCCTAAGGTTTAATCTTCAACAAACGTCATTTTATTATTAATAATGGCAAAAAAATTTTCATGCTCCAGGCTGCTAAAGTACCATCCGAGATGTTCACCACAGCCTTGGCATAAGGCAAATTGCCATTCATAATGGCTAAACCAACAAAATTCAGCGCTGGGGACTCCATTGATAAAACATCCCATCGCTTTGGAAAAACAACTAAAAACAAAGGTTATACCAGCCGGATTACATTGTAAATGTTGGTGTTGGCCATTGGGACTGATGGCAAAAGAAGGATAAGTCAATAGATATTGACATTGTTTACAGCAAATTTTGGGTTCTTTTTCAGGCAATGTAAATTCATCGGATTCATTAAGAACCTCGATATCTTCAATATGATGAAGTGAAATAGCCATACCCAAAACTCAATAAGAAATAGATGCGCAATTAATTTAGGTTAAACCTAGAAAACGCAGTTGACTTCGTAGCGAGGCTCACTTAAGTGCTGAAGATAAAGGATTTTATGGGGTATTTTGGTTTTTCTTGTAGTCACCCTACTGGTGAATCCAAAATGTTCCAGAAAATCCTTAAGATTTAGTGCTTAAGGGAGCCGTAGTAGATGGCAACTGCGTTTTCTAGGTTAAAGCTTACTAAAAGGTTTTACAGGATTCAATATATAAATATGATTCAAGAACAATATAAACAACTTATCAAAAAAATCAATTATCATGCCTATCGATACTATGTATTGGATGACCCTGAAATTCCTGATGCCGAATACGATAAATTATTTCGTCAACTCGAAGCCATAGAAAAAGACAATCCTGAATTTGTAACACCGGATTCTCCGAGCCAACGTATTGGTGGAAAACCCCTGGATGCCTTTGAACAAATCGTTCATAACGTTCCTATGCTGAGTCTTTCTAATGCTTTTTCGATTGAAGAAATAGAAGATTTTAATCGTCGTGTTACCAAGTTGGTTGATGACGGGGAAAAGGTTCAATATACAGCCGAACCAAAACTGGATGGCCTTGCTATAAGTATCCGTTATGAAAATGGCTTCTTAACCCAAGCCGCTACTCGAGGTGATGGTCAAACCGGAGAAAATGTCACCTTAAATATTAAAACCATCCAATCCATCCCCTTAGCATTGATCGGTGAAGGCTTTCCCGACATCCTAGAAGTTCGGGGCGAAATCTATATGCCCAAAAAAGGTTTTGAGCAATTAAATAAAAGCCAATTAGAAAAGGGTGAAAAAACCTTTGCTAATCCACGCAATGCAGCGGCTGGTTCCCTAAGACAACTCGATCCCAATATTACTGCAACCCGACGCTTAGCTTTTTATTGTTACGGCCTGGGACAAATAGAAGGCATTAAACAACCCTTGGCTGAAACCCATTATGAACGTTTGCAACAACTCAAAGGTTGGGGCATAAGAATATGCCCGGAAATCCGATTATTAAATAGCTGGCAAGAATGTATGCCATATTATGAAAATATTCAAAAACAGCGTCAAACACTCGCCTATGAAATCGATGGCGTGGTTTATAAAGTTAATAGCTATGCCCAACAAAGCCAAATCGGATTTATCTCCCGAGCCCCTCGATGGGCACTGGCGCATAAATTTCCGGCCGAAGAAGCGACGACAAAATTATTAGCAATTGATGTACAAGTTGGCCGAACCGGGGCCCTAACCCCAGTAGCACGTTTAGAACCGGTGTTTGTTGGCGGCGTAACTGTCACCAATGCCACCTTACACAACCAGGATGAAATCAACCGCAAAGACGTTCGGGTAGGCGATGTGGTCGTAGTTCGTCGTGCCGGAGATGTTATTCCCGAAGTAGTAAGACCGGTAATCAGTGAACGGCAAGGCGAACTAGACCAATTTACCATGCCAGTACGATGTCCTGTCTGTGGAGCGGATGCTGTGCAAGAAGAAGGCGAAGCCAAATCCCGTTGCAGTGCTGGCTTATTTTGCCCAGCCCAAAAAAAAGAAGCTATCAAACACTTCGCCTCGAGAAAGGCCATGGATATCGATGGGCTTGGGGATAAACTGGTCGAACAACTAGCCGATGAAAAGGTAATTAACAATATTGCCGACCTTTATAGTATGACCGGGGAACAACTCATTGTTATGGAACGCATGGGCGAAAAATCCGTCGACAATCTTCTCGCAGCCATTGAAACCAGCAAAAACACTACCCTAAACCGATTTATATATTCCTTAGGCATTCGAGAAGTCGGTGAAACCACTGCCAGGTCACTAGCTAACCACTTCACCACTCTAGAAGCCTTGATGGCTGCCGACGAAGAAGCCCTGCAATCAGTCAATGACGTGGGCCTAGTCGTCGCCAAAAGTATCGCGACCTTCTTTAAACAAGACCACAACCTGGAAATGATTCAGCGCTTATTGGATGCTGGCATTCACTGGCCAGAAATTATACCCATTGCTGAAGATGAACTGACACTTAAAGATAAAGTTATTGTCATCACAGGTACATTAAACAACTACTCACGCAATGAACTTAAAGCACAACTACAAGCTTTGGGGGCAAAAGTGACCGGGAGTGTCTCGAAAAAAACCGATATATTAATTGCTGGAGAAAAGGCTGGATCGAAATTGACCAAAGCACAGGAATTGGGGATACGAATTATTGATGAGGAAGGGATTGGAGGGCTAATTGAAAATTGAAAATTGATAAGGGAAAATGAAAGGCAAGAGCAAAACCATTGACCACAGAAAACACGGAATACACTGAAAAAGAACAAGAATAGCTTTTTTTGTTTTTTATGGTTAATTTGTAAAAATCTGAACTTGAGCGGACAATATATTGATAATATTCGACTTTTATTTTCTGTTAAAGTTATTTATGGTTTCACTGTCTGGAACAAAGAGATAAATAAAAGCCTTAAAAAAATATGCTATTACTATTAATTGTGCGCTTAAAACCAAGTGCTGTCACTGTGTGGTATGGAGATAATAATGCAATTTCTGTTCTTGCCATTGTGGCCCCGTAGTAACCTTGAGTGCGTGTAAAAGTGAAGACTATGCCCCTGGCGTTGGCACTGAGCCCCAAGCTACTTCAATTTGCATAAAAAAATAATTAACGTCATCCCCGAGGTCTCTTATCGGGGATCCATTTCTCTCGATAGATTCCCGATAAGGCTTGTCCCAGCACGTTCTAAGCTGGGAAACTTCGGGAATGACGTATTTTGAGTGAAGACGAAACCTTGCATTTCCAAGTATCACGAGTATATGATTTTTTTAGAAAGATAAAAACAGCGCTATCCTTTCTATCCCTTCCTATAATTTAACAACCGGCAGTGCATTTACCCATACCGTCAAAGGACATCTCACGTCCGCTAAGGGGAACGTGTACGGGTATCTTACTCATCTTTATGAATTGGTCGACACGGGTGCCGGTGATCACTTTGCCTCCCTCGGTTGAGGGTTGATTGGCGTGTGAGACGATGACAGCTGCCGGCTGGATTAGCTGATTGGTTACCCAAGCAGCCTCGGTTGGACCAGTGGTGAAAGTATCGCCAATATTAATGACAACCAGTTTGGTCTTGTAGTGATCTTTCACCACGGTTTCCTGTTCTGCGGTGATGCCTGTGTCACCTGACAAATAAACCACTAAGCCATTGGAAAAGGTCAGAACGTATCCCGTAGGTGGACCAGCATAAGCGGTTAGCCCTGCTGCATTCAGCATGTCGCCGAGTTCACCACCGATCATGTGGCCGGAAATACCGTTAGAGTGCACTGCCGGTACCGTTGTGACAGTGATACCGCCAATCATACGTTGGGCGCCAAATCTAACCAACTGTGAGTTTTTGGGATCGCCACCGAGAGCCTTGAGCTTACCGGCGAAGAACTTGGGCATTTCGCTGCCAGTGATGATCTTGGCCTGCTTGGCAAGTGCAATATCCACGGCATTGGTATTAGGCAGCGAGTTCACTGGGAATTTTGTTTCCTTGCAGGTACCTTTACCAACCGACGCAATGTGTTTGTCGCCAACGTGGTCGCCATGCATGTGGCTAACGAGTACCGCATCAATCTTGCCTAGCCTAGGGTCGGCAGCGCCGGCGACAGTGCGGCCCGGATCGTAAAGCACACGGGTGCCATCGGGATCTTCCAAAATCAAAGCGCGATCAAGCTGGCAGAACTCTCCTTGTTGGCTACCTAATGGTATGATTTTAACCTCAGCGGCCATAGCGGTAGGGCTATGAATCAACGTTATCAGCATCAATGCTGTAAAGAAGGAGCTTGCAAAAAGGTCGGGGTGGAATAGTTTCATTGTTAACTCCTTATATTGTTATTGTTTACTTTATATAGCAGTCGAACCTGAATAATACAAATTTGAAATCCAACAAACATAATACTGAATATTATTTTATCACCCATAAAATTGAAACCTAAATATTGACCCGCTTATTTATGACGATTCATCGACCTGCTTATCCTGTGCAGGTAGTATTTCTTCCAGCGAAAACCCGGTTAAACCATTAATGGTCCGCCACAGGTAATAAAAGATAGCTATCGTCATTAGGATCGACGGAACTGCTATCATGGGGTAACTTAACAGGGTCATTTTGCCAAGCTCTTCATTAAAAGCTTCACTGCCTGCCGGGCTGCTCACTATCCATTTAGCAAGTATATAGTTCATTATGGCAGAAAAGAAAAAGGTACTACTCAGCAAGTAAGTCGCTTTCATTAATCGAGCTTCAAATAATTTGGCGTGACCCAGTTCATCGAGTTTTACGCTGATTTTCTCGACATTCATAATCTTCGGGTTATACAACAAAATTTTTATTAACGGGTAACGCGTTTGCGTAGAAACCAGTACTGCGATACCAATCAGTGCTGGAATAGCGGCTTCCTTTACCGCCAACCATTGCGTATCCAGTTGCAACAAACCAATGCCGCCAGTTAACAATACACTGATTAACCCTAGTAAGGCGATAAAGTTGAATTTCCGATACCTGATCAATTCGAACAGTCCCCATCCCAGCGGAAAGGATAGAGCTAAAATCAATGCACCACTCGCACCCAGATCATTTTCGCCACTGAACTTCATCAAAATGATCGATGGAATTAGAATACCGATCATCAGGTCTATAAAAGGACGTGGTTTATGCTCTGCCATGTTTTGCTTTACCGGGTTTGAAGTTTGATCCATATAGAGTCTCTTTAATTTGACTAAATGATTAAAGCCGGGTAACCGGCTGATTATCACCAATCCACTGACTGACGCCATTACGTACATTATAGGCCTGTGCGTATCCAATTTGTTTCACTAGATGGCGTGCCAATACAACGGTACGACTATCGGTACGGCAGGTTAATATAATAGGGGCATTCGGAGTAGCCGAATATCCATTTATAATTCTCCAAAACATCCAGTTTCCTAAAGATCAATATTTGCGATGACGAACTTTTCGCAATGATTCTTCTCTATGACTTCGGATTCTGACAGGAATCGGCGCAGGCTGAAAGGTTTCTTGAATCACCAATAACCACTGGCTGATAGAATTGATCATTTTTCGATAAAAGTGAGTTAACATATAAGTTCCCAGAGTAAATGGATTGTGCCAAAAAAAGCAAATGTACCTATTTAATCGAACGATAAAAAGTCGATAATTACTGTTTATCGATTCGAATTATTCGAAGTATCAAATCTTAGTTATTTAATGGATATTTAAAGTCTAGCGTGCTACTTCTATAATCACAGAAGCTATCGGGTAATTATTAAGTCGTAGAAATTCATATGAGAGTTAGAAAAGGAGGTTCGACTCCTACCGATTACCCTTGTCTACTTGATAGTTTCCTAGGATAATCTAACTGTCGTAATTAAAGCAGTTAAAATAGGGCGCAATGAGCCTTGTCCCTCGTGGAAGTGTTAAAAAGTAAAAAAAAACAGTAAAATTGCTTTCTCATTTGCTAAGTTCGGAAACAACATGTTTAAGATTGAGGATATTGACCCAGTTCACTATCGAAAACAGACTCGTAAATCAACTATGATTATTATGAGTATATTTATTGTTATTGGTTTTATTACCGCCAGACTTACAGTCGTCTACTTTGGTGAAAATTCAAATAACCACATAGTTCTCAACTTCCTAGGTGCATTTGCTGGTTTACTGATCACATTCTGGATAGTAAATACTTTCTTTAAAGATGCCAACTGGATGAAAGAAGCCATTTACGCATGGCGTTTAAAACGCCACCTTATGTATATTTATAATGTGATCAACCGTCTTGAGGAATCCGCTGATCAAGGAGACGTCGAAGCTATTAAAATCCTTCGTTTTTATCAGCTAGGAACAGAGCAGATGTATAGATTGGATAACAATAGTCACGAGTTGATTGAGCTGAGAATAAAAATGCGTGAACTCGAATCCAAAATGAAAGAAATGGGTATAGAGGCAAATCAAACTAAATTTGTTATGGAATCAGTGGATGGCTACCGAAACTAAACTAAGGATTTAAGGGCAAACGCCCTAGTAGCTACTTAACTGCTAACACTTGCGCTTAAAAATTTAATAGAAAATAAGAGCAATTAAAAATTGAAAAGGAAAAATGGAAAATTAAAGGCAAGATCAAAACCATTGACCACAGAAAACACGGAATACACAGAAAAAGAGCAAAAGAAAGTAGACACTAGCTAACCGAGAAACAATAATTTCTTTGACGCTCTTGATTATTTTGCGGAACCTCGGGCAAAAAAATCCACTTTTTTTGAAAACCTTAATTTTTATTGTTAAAACAAAAGCTTAGATTAGGTTTTTAAAGGCTTGCTTTAAAATTGGTTCCGCAAGGTGAAATGTTGAATAATAACAACCACTTAAAATTCTTAATTTAATTTATATGACAACCAAAGCCGAAAAATCGAAAAAACGCTTGAGGTTCCGCAAAATGCCTCTGTATAATGGCACTGTGCCTGGCTTTCAGAGGGGTGCTGTGCGGACACCGCCGAGCCTACGGGCTGTTGAAACTGAAACATAATTAACACCTTAACTGTTGAATTTAGTGCGGACACCGCCGAGCCTACGGGCTGTTGAAACGCGGGAACACCCGTTAGATTTCTGTAACTTTCACAGTGCGGACACCGCCGAGCCTACGGGCTGTTGAAACCAAATGTCACATGGTTTAAATTATCAATACTCACAGTGCGGACACCGCCGAGCCTACGGGCTGTTGAAACTATTTTCATCAAAATCATACGGTAATTCTCGTATCAAGTGCGGACACCGCCGAGCCTACGGGCCATAAGAGCAATGGAAAATGGATAAGGGAAAATGGAAAATTAAGATCAAAACAAGAAAGGTTGTGAATTTGAGCAGTAAGGAAGGTGATACTATACAATCTTTAAAATAAACCTTTTCAGGTATGGATATTAATTTAAAAAATTAATTGTCAGGAATTAAAGATGTTTTAGTTTTTTCTTTTCATTATCCATTTTTAATTTTCCATTATCCATTGCTCTTCACTCTTTTCCCACCTTGTTTTCCCCTAAATATAGTGGCATTATCATTGTTAACTTTAAATCTTTATTTCGGTACTTAGTATGTCTAAACGAAGGCTTATTAGTTTTGATTGGGCGATGAAAAAATTGCTTCGAAGCAAGGCTAATTTTGAAATTTTGGAAGGGTTTTTAAGTGAACTGACTAGAGAAGATATCACCATTCTGGAAATTTTAGAGAGTGAAAGTAATAAAGATAGCTCAATCGACAAATTCAATAAGGTCGACCTTAAAGTTAAAAACCAGCATAATGAAATTATAATTATCGAAGTTCAGTATGAGCGTGAATTCGATTATTTACAGCGTATTTTATATGGTACATCTAAAGTGATTACGGAACACCTTAATGAAAGTGAGCCGTATTCAAAAGTAGTTAAAGTAATTTCCGTTAATATCCTCTACTTTGATTTAGGTCTGGGCAGTGATTATATTTACCAGGGTTCCACATCCTTTGTGGGAATGCATGATCACGATCAATTACAACTCTCCATTGAACAACAAGAACTTTACCAAAAAGATCAAATCCAAAAAATATTCCCCGAATATTATCTTATCAAGGTCAACAATTTTAATGATATCGCCAAAGACAGCTTGGACGAATGGATTTATTTTCTAAAAAATGAAGAAATCAAACCCGATTTTAAGGCGAGGGGACTGAAAAAAGCCCAACTTGAATTGGATATTTTAAAATTACCCAATGAAGAGCGTTTGGCCTATGAACGATATCAGGATGATCGCCATTATCAAGCCAGTATGGTCGAGTCTTCCTATACGGTTGGACATCTCAAAGGGGTACAAAAAGGACAAAAACAAAAATCCATAGAAATTGCCAAAAATTTAATTGGACTCTTAGATGCGCAAACCATCGCCGCAAAAACTAGCCTGAGTATTGAAGAAGTTAAACTACTGGAAACAAATAACGATTAAAAAATAAGAATTTAATTTATATGACAACCAAATCTGAAAAATTGAAAAGGAAAAATGGAAAATTAAAGGCAAGATCAAAACCATTGACCACAGAACACACGGAAAACACAGAAAAAGAGCAATAAGAGCTTTTTTGTTTTAAAAAATTCCGTGTGTTCCGTGTATTCTGTGGTTTAAATTTCTTTTCATTTTTCATTTTTCATTTTTCATTTTTCATTTTTCATTTTTCATTTTTCATTTTTCATTTTTCATTTTTCATTAACCCCTATCCATTGCCTTTCCTTTCTTACTCCCTTATCCCATAACTCAAAAAACGTTTGGATCATATTAAAAATTAATATATCCTTATTGTTAATTGTCAGCGTAAGAAGTATTCATGAAAATTGATTAATTTGTTGCATATCAGCAAGCTAAAAAAATTTAAAGGGGGGGAGAAGATGAATATATTAATTGCCGAAGATTGTTCTATCATTCAAATGATTAATGAAGAATTGATGAATGATTGGGGTTATAACTATGATATGGCATATGATGGCTTAGAGGCTGTTGAATTAGTGCAGAAAAATAACGGCAAATATGATCTGTGTTTGATGGATATCAATATGCCGAAAATGAATGGTATTGAAGCAACTAAAGTTATTCGAAAAATGTCAAGCTATTTTCCCATAATGGCTTTGACCGCAAATGATAATTATAAAAAAGAATGCCTTGCCGTGGGCATGGATGATTTTATTGTAAAACCGTGCCTTCCTGATAGTCTTTTTAGCAAAATATCTGAATTGACGGTAAAATCTATCACATGGATGTTAAACAATAATAGGCCTGTTTTAAAAGAGGAAATGCCAATGGATGCTAAACACGCAAAAGAGTTAATAGAATTACGTAAAAAAGGACTAACTAAATTATGCATCCATGGTAATGGGGGCGAATTTACTTTTATAGTGGATGAGAGAGTCCAAAATAAAATATCTTATGATTTAGTTGGAAAGAAACAAGAAATTTCTGAATTTTTAGATCGGTCTGAACAAAAACCAGGTCTCTGTCATCTTTATAAAGGAAACTTCATGGTAAATACAAAATACCTTTTGCCTGAGGAGTTCGAAGAACATAAACTTGAAGAAGAAAGTGTTTTAATTGAGTGTAATAAGACATTAAAACCATTAGATGATTAAAAAGCCATAAAATAAAGGGAAAATTAAGAGCAAGATCAAAACCATTGACCACAGAAAACACGGAATACACAGAAAAAAAGTAGACACTGGCTAATCGAGAACAATAATTTCTTTGACGCTCTTGACGCTCTTGACGCTCTTGACGCTCTTGACGCTCTTGACATTTTTGCGGAACCTCGGGCAAAAAAAATCCACTTTTTTTGAAAACCCCAATTTCCATTGTTAAAACAAAAACTTAGATTAGGTTTTTAAAGACTTGCTTTAAAAACGGTTCCGCAAGGTGAAATAACAAATTAAAACAATAACTTAAAAATGTAGATTTAATTTATATGACAACCAAAGCCGAAAAATCGAAAAAATGCTTGAGGTTCCGCAAAACGCCTCTGTATAATGGCACTGTGCCTGGCTTTCAGAAGGGTGCTGTGCGGATACCGCTTAGCCTACGGGCTGTTGAAACAATTTCATTCTTATCCATTGTCAACCTCGTTTTTCGTGCGGATACCGCTTAGCCTACGGGCTGTTGAAACCAATAATGTTTAAAAAAGTTTGACCACCACCTCTAGAGTGCGGATACCGCTTAGCCTACGGGCTGTTGAAACAAATACATCTTGAATTTCTTTGTGGCTGAGATTGTGTGAGGATACCGCTTAGCCTACGGGCTGTTGAAACAACATAAGACCTATGCTTTGGATATTGCTTAATCATTGTGCGGATACCGCTTAGCCTACGGGCTGTTGAAACATAGCAAGCAATTGCTCTTGCTCTTTAATCTTAGGTGCGGATACCGCTTAGCCTACGGGCTGTTGAAACAGCTATGCCCCAATCACCATCATCAGCAACGGCAGTGCGGATACCGCTTAGCCTACGGACCGATAAGAGCAATGAAAAATTGAAAATTGACAATGGATAATGAAAGGCAAGATCAAAACAATTGACCACGGAACACGCAGAAAAAGAGCTTTTTTGTTTTAAAAAATTCCGTGTGTTCCGTGTATTCTGTGGTTTAAATTTCTTTTCATTTTTCATTTTTCATTTTCTATTTTTAATTTTCCATTAACCACTATCTATTTCTCGTTGGTCATCAAAAAGACTTGTGATATGAATATTGCTCCTCTAAAATAACCCTACGTTAATTAATTTTTCGTGCAAAAAAACTGGGGGGAAGAGATGATCTTTAGTCTCATGCATCAATTTTTTTCTATATTTTCGGGCTGTATGGCCTTTGTTTACTTTTCTAAGCAATTCCATCCTAAATACAATTTATTATTAATTTCTGCCAATCCATTCATAGATAGATAGGGGAGTAGTCTATGTCTAGCAATCAGTATTTGTTGCGAATTGCCGGGATTAATATTTACTCTAGTATTAAAGATACTGAGCAATTAAGTGTTTATCGCGGTGCAAGTTTATTATTAAAACAAGTCATTGTTGATTTTATCGAATCTGCCAATGATTTCGAAATTGATACCTTGAAACGACTTTCAAGCGGTGCATCAGAAGGGCTATTTTCAATTCAAGTCGACAATAGCATCGATACGAGTATTCAGTTGATTAAAACTTGGTTGGCTGAACACCCGGCTTATCAGTATTTTACCTTTGTTGTTGAAGCCGTTGATTATAATGGCCAAAATTTTCGTCAAGCCAATGAGCGATTGATTGCCTTATGTCGGTTTTCCCAGATGAAGCAGTTTAGCCTGGCGCTGCCTGATTGGAATAATAATCCTGCGGTGCATGTTTGTGCGGTAGATCGGATCAAACCTGCGGTGATTGTAAAAAGTAAACCTTGCCCAGCCGATCAGAATTATTGTTCTGCAAGTGTAAGTAGCCGATTTATGTATGGCAGGGAGCAGCGGCAGGCATTTTATGCAGATCAAACCGGTTTGAGAGAGCTGGAATTTACCGATGAATTGTCTGAAATCACTGAAGATACGGATAATAATAAAGGTAATTTAGCTAATAAGCTTGCTCTTATCTATTTTGATGGCAATGGATTTGGCGCTATACAAGCAGGCTGTATGGATGAAAATGAACTGAAACAATTTGATCGATATATCCAACAAAAACGCAAAGAATTTTTAAAGGCTTTCATTGAAAAAATCAGTACGGACAAGGATTTTAAAAATGGCAATAAAATCCGCTTAGAAGTTTTGCTTTGGGGTGGTGATGAGCTAACTCTGGTCGTACCTGCATGGAAGGGCTTAGAAGTCGTCCAATTTTTTTATGAGTATACTCGCTCATGGTACTATCCTCAAAATTCGAAAAAGGACAATAAGAAGCACCGTTTAACCCATAGTGGTGGTTTGGTCTTTAGCCAACCCAAAACATCTATCCATAAATTACATGATTTAGCCAGGGATTTAGCCGAGCACGTTAAAAATATTGCCTCAGATAAGGACGAAAATAGTGGGAGAAAAAATAATTGGTTTGATTATTTAATATTAGAATCCATCGATTATCCGACTCAAGCATTAAATCAATTTTGGGAACAACGTTATGGGTCAAATATAAGTGAGGGTAGAGGCCCTTTAAAAGCTTTAGACCAATCCTATTCATGTTTGGCGGATTTAAAATCCTGCTTGGCTAAAAATCAACTCTATCAATTAGTCACTGATATTATGCAGCAGGAAAAACCGGACCAGGCTGATACGTCACGTCTGGAAAGTCTCCTGCTTGAAAACCAAAACCACATCAAGGCGAAAATACCAGCTTGTAAAGAAATCCCTAATTCGCCTAGATCGGTTTTCCAAACAATTAATGGCATTCTAAATCAGCATTTTTCTACCGATAATAGTAACAAAGAAGACATAACTTTTAATCCATGGTCGTGGATACATTTCTTAGAACTCTGGGATTTCATTCCCACGGCGGCTGATGATAAACACTCGGCAGATAAACAAATGGCGGGGGGGCAATAGAATGGATTTTTATACCTTTCAACTCGATCTCTGTTTAGTTGCTCCCTTTGTCAGTCAATTGTCCGGTGCGCGAAAGTTTGGGGTCGATAGTGCACTATTGCGTGATGAAAATGGCAATTGCGGATTTCCCGGCAGTTTAATCCAGGGAGTTATTCGGGAAAACCTCGTATTTTTTGCAAAATACCAACCTGAACTTGAGTCAAAAATTAATGATTGGTTCGGTCAGGCATCGGACCAGAATAAGGATATAGAGTCGTGGGAACCCATTCGAGGGAAGTTAATTCCCTCTCAATATTGGGTTGCACAAAATAACTCAAAAGATGAATTGATTGCTTCCGAGCCTAGTACTTTTAGTCATCCTCAGGTCCGCTATCGTATTCAAATGAATGAGCAAACGGGTACGGTTAAAGACGGTGCGTATCAAGTAATTGAAAGTCCTTATACTAGTGGTACTAAGGTCATATTCAGTGGAACTTTTTCGATTTATTTGGACCATGATAAAAAAGCCGATGAGATTCAGTATTGGCTTTCTAAAGCGATTCAATATACGGATGCCTTGGGGGCATTTAAAGGTATTGGTTTTGGAGCCATATCACATAACGATACTAAGTGGTTTAAATGGAATAAACAGGCCCCTCAACATTTGGATGATTTTTCGATTGGACATTCACAACCCACAAATCTTAGTTTTGGTGTACGGTTAAAACCGGATCGTCACTTTTGCTTTGCTCGATTGCAAAGTAATCAAAATGCCTTTGTTTCTCAAGATATTATTCCTGGCGCTGCATTAATTGCCGCTATTATGGATAGAATTAATAGTGATCAAAAATCCAATTCTTTTCCTATATTAAAAAAATACATCGATCAATGTTATGTGAGTCATGCTAAAGCCATTGATGAAAATCAAACCGACTTAAAACGAACGTCAGTGATACCCTTATCATGGGTTTCGGATGGTGAAAAAATTTATGATTTGGCTTTAAAGAAAGGTCCGGGGCTTTTCACCAAAGCCATTAAAGGTAAAAAGCACTATATCGCACCAAAATTTATTCATGATTGGAAAACTCATGACTTTGATTTAGCACAACAGCAATTACACATTGCCCATCCTAAACGGCTTTTACAAGTCCATACCAAAATTGATCCGGATACCGGGGCAGCCGAAGAAAAAAAACTCTTTTCTGTTGAAAGCATATCTCCTCAAGGCCATTATTGGCTCAGTAATTTTATCTGTAAGGATATTGCCGTTGAAGAGAAAAAGACCTTAGAAAAGGAGCTTGAAGAATTATTTAAGAATCCTTTGCAGAAAATGGGTAAAACTAAAGCGGCCACTGAAAATGTACAAATCAGCGCCGTTTTTCCGAGTTATCCCGAACAACTTGGTTTAGCCCAAATATCCACTAATCAAGCCTATTGTCTGGTTATCACTTTACAGTCCGATACTCGGATGTTTCCGTTTAATGAAAAAATCTCTCACTTAGATACAAATAATAAAAAGGATTTATTTCAGACGTATTGTGATTATTGGCAAACGCTTTCAAAACTAAATAACAATGCAGGGCTAAAACTTTCTCATTATTTTGCCGAACAAAAATTGGTTGGCGGAGAGTATTTCAAGCAACGATTTTTTCAACAGCAAAGTAGATCCGCCAAAGCATATAACCCAGAATTATTGACACTCGCTGGTAGCGTATTTGTTTTTTACCTGGAAAAAGCCCAATTGGATGTATTAAAACCACTCATTGAAAGCTGGCAATTAACCGGTTTACCCCAAATGGATGATAATAATAATTGGCGGCATAATCCTTATTTGGCTCAAAATGGTTATGGTGAAATTAGTGTTAATCTGGCTTGCCATAAAAATATGGAACCAAAAACCAATTGGGAGGAAATATAATGAACCAACAACAGATTATTTATCCCAAAGTAAAAATATCTTACCATTTGTTGGGCGAAAGTGATTTACATATTAGTGGCGGTGGTATTGAACAACGGGATGTTCCTAAAAGAGCAGTTAATTCGTTGAAAGATGAAAAGATGCAGGTTCAATGCTTTGTCAAAGGTACTGAAAATCGAGCCTATATCCCTGCTTCAACCATCAAGGGATTATTGGCCTCATTGTGCAGCTCTCCAAAATTGCACGAGCAGTTTTTTGGGCATTCACAACAAATGGGATTATTAACCACCTATGATGCTTATAGTCAGGTTCAATTTTTAAATGAAACTGATTTTATTAGAAGTCGAGTTAATATTGATCCTATACGCAATGCTGCTCAAGAACATATGTTATATAATTTTAATATTGTTCCTAAAGGGACGCGTTTCTCTGCGCAGATATTATTAAAAAACATTGACCGTCAATCCCTGCTGGATTTTTTACAATTATTACAGCAATGGTCAGGGCAAACAGATCAGGCAATAGGCAGCAATAAATCGACCGGATATGGTCGACTAAAAGTTGAAGGTATCAAGGTGGCTATTTTAACTCACGATATGTTGAATAATTGGCTGAAGAGTAAAGAAGATTTATCCCAGGCCTTTGAAATCGACCACAATATCCTCTCTGAAATTCAAGAAAAGTCGCTTACTAGTATTTTTCAAGCGTATGAATTTTCGATTAATTTGTTATCTCCGCTATTAATAAATGATCCCAGCCAAGTCAGTGAACAAGAAAAACAACCGAATTTTGAATATATTCGAGATAAAAAGGGAAGGCCAATTATTCCTGGGTCTACCCTGAAAGGGGCTTTAAAAAGCCAAATGCGAAAAATTTTAATGACCCTGTTAAATTCCCATGGCCTTGAAATCAACGCTTGTAAAGAAATAAGCGATGCGGCATTAAATGATATTTTTGGGCATGGTAAACATAGGAGCTTAATTCGGCTTAATGATGCATTGCTCCCAGACGATATTTCTTACCAATTACACCTTCAGCAGTTTTCAATTATTGACCGTTTTTCGGGGGGGAACAATAATTTATATAAAGCCAATGCGGTTGGAAATGCGATGTTTAAAGGGCAGCTTTTGCTGGATAAACAATTAGACGATCCAGATCGGCTCTGGGCAAAACAATTATTATTATTAGCCTGTAAAGATTTTGAACAAGGTGATTTACTCTTGGGCTGGGGTAAGGCCAAAGGTTATGGGCAGTGTGAATTGAATTTTGAACAAGCATCATTTGATTTATTATATGGCCATAAACATGAACTAAATGCACTAAAAACATTTATAGAAGGGGAACTGTGTCATGCCTGAGTTTTATAATCCCTATCAATTTATTCCCGTCAAATCAAAAAAGGATCAATCTCCTGGAATGTTAGCCATTGATAAAATTATCGATGGTGAACAATATGCCCGCCATGACCTTTGGCAAGCCGATTATTTTTCCGGAAAAATTAGTTGTACCTTAACGGTCCAAACCCCAATGGTTACCGGAAATGAACATCGAGATCAGGAGCATATTAGCGTTGTAAAATCTTATGAGTATCAAAATCAGACTGCTATTGCGGCTAATACGCTGCGAGGAATGTTAAGCAGTGTTTGTGAAACCATTTCATGTTCCGCGATGCGAGTATTGGATGATAAAAAGTATTCTTTTCGCAAGGATGTCGGCGAAGGTTTACCAGCAACTGGACAGATATTATATGAAGAAGGGCAGTGGTATATTCTTCCGTTGACTATTTCTGGATTGGAAAAAAACAAACAAAATAAGTTTTGGCGTTGCGACCCTAAATGGCAACAAATTTTCCAAGATAACTACGGCAAAACAACACATTGGGAAGATATTTTACCCATTTATATCCCAAACGGACATACCGAATTTGATTTGCCACATGAAATATATGAGCGCCATTGTAGTAATCCTATATATTTTATACCCGCTAGTGCGAGTAAGACGCCCCTTGATGATAAATTTCTACCCAAAAAAACATCGGATATTAAAAGCAAAGGCAGCTTTTTAATCGGACGAGAAATTGATGCCAATAAAGTATTTACTAAACAAAATAGCAATAAAGATTATATTCCGGTTATTCTAAGGCAATTGGAAAAGAAAGGTTTTGAGGACGACATACCTAAAACTAAAAAACATGCCTTATTGCTACCTCATAATAATTCTAGAATAAAGCTAAAGGTGCCAAATGAAGTTGTCGAACGTTTTGAACGATTATGTCAAGAGCAATTTATAAAAACTAAAAAAAAGCTAGAAAAAAGCGGTTCAACTAAAGAGCCATTTCCTATGCAATTAAGAGGGTATCGGAATCGACGCAAAACACAACATAGAGACAAAGATATATGGGAATTAATGTCAGGCGAAATCGTTTATTTTAATATTAATAACAACGGCCAGGTTACGGAGATTAGTACCTCGGCCATATGGCGATCTGAAACGGCTGATAGCAGTTATGATTATTTTAATCGAATCGGTAAAAACATAACGCCATTAAACAATAAAAATAGAAGCCACCTTACTCCAGCTGAAATACTATTTGGTCTCACTGAAACAAAAGATGAAACGAAAGCTGAAAATGAGACATCTAGTTTTGCTTTAGCCTCAAGGATCAGATTTAGCGATGCAATTTTAGATACGGAAAATCCCAACCAACCCCAAAGTATTTTCGGTGAAGCTGTGGTTTTACAAAGAATGGGGGAACCCAAGCCTCCCTCACCGGCACTATATTTTCATAAAAATAATTCGCCTACAGCATTTATTTCAGGCAAAGAATTAGCCGACCATGAACAAAAAAAGATTATCCCCAATGGTCGAAAGGTCTTTCTGCGCCAAAAAACAGCCAATGCCTATCAACCTCAAACAGGGGATATCGAAGAGAATAAAGGCTGTTTAAAATGTACACCGGTCCAACCTAAAACCCAATTTCAATTTTCTATTTATTATGAAAATATTTGTAAACAAGAGCTAGGCCTATTACTCTATTCCCTAAATCCGGCGGAATATTCCAATGGTAACAAGCCGTTTTATCATTTGCTTGGCTTAGGCAAGCCATTGGGAATGGGGCGCGTATCTATTGATATTGACCGAGTCGAGGCAATTGATAGAGTAAACCGTTATAAGGAGTTAAACCTATCTAATCTGACTAACCGATATGAACAATTGGCGGATATTGATAAGCTTTTTTGTAGGGATTGGATAGATAAACAATTAATGGAACAAATGCTGTTAGTTGGGACTAGTTTAATGGAAAATCACCAAGTCTCTTATCCCAAAAGTGAACCATTGGAAAAAGATAATGGTTTTGAATGGTTTGTTAATAATAACCATAGCAACCAAGCGAATAAAATGAATTTGGGACCAATTAAGGATGAAATTCCTAAATTAAAAACGAATACCGAAGTGCCGCGATTCCAGAGTAATCGGCAGTACCAGAACAGGAGAACTTAAATTTGGCAAAAACGATATTGTTTCTCGATACCGAATTTACCGGTTTGCAGCAAAATACCAGCTTGATTTCACTGGCACTGATCAAGGATGAAGAGAACTATTTTTATGCAGAATTTTCTGATTATAGACGGGAAAATCTTGATCCGTGGATTAAGGAAAATGTTCTATCTGCAAATCGCTTAGATGACAATCCCAATAATTCTATCAATAAGCTGACCCGTCAAATTACCGAAGTGTATGGTGACTCAGACTTTGTAAAATATCAGCTGCTTAATTGGATAAAACAATATAAAGATATTGAAATCTGGGCCGATCATGTCGCTTATGACTGGGTATTATTATGTGAGTTATTTGGTGGGGCCTTAAATTTACCTGAAAACATCTCCTATATTCCTTTTGACGTAATGACTCTGTTAAAATTAAAGGGCATTAATCCAGATACTCCTCGTGAAAAACTTCTTGATATCCGTCGCGATGTCATCCCACATAATGCCTTAAGTGATGCCTTTATAACCCGTTTAATTTACCAACATTATAAGGATTAAAAATATGTCAGGAGGGGGAATGTGAAAAGTGTATTAAGTGACATAAATAGTTTTAAAAATTTTCGCCATTTTGACGATTTGGATATTTTTTGTTGTTTAGTAACGGATTTTGAAAATGTCCGAGAAAGTACAAAAATTTACCATAAGCAAATTATAAAAAATACCTTTGCTTTTGTCTTTAATAACAATTACCACACGCCTGAAAATTTAGAAAGTGTGTTTTTAATTATACAAAAGGATGAAAAAGCTAAATTAGAAGTATTACAACAATTTGGGGATGATTTTAATATTAATCGTCAAGAATATAAAAACTTATTTACCATTGATATCAGTCCAAAAGATAAGCAATTAAATGAAATTCGAGATATTATTAATGAACTCTTAGGTATTTTTTTAGTCACGGGAAGACCGCTTATAGGTTTTTATTCCACCTTCTACTTACCCCTGGATATTAATCATTCAGATAATAATGGGGATTTTTATTCAGATCAATTTCTGCCAATCGAAAAATCACGACGTCCAGAAAGCTATGATTTTAAATATCTCCAAAATCTAGCTGCCAACAATGTTTATCAGGAAAGCCTAAAAGCCAATCAACAAGCCTATTTGTATTTCAATGATGATATTAGAGATCATCTTTTTGATCTCAATGCTACTTCTAGCCGATCCCATATTCAGCCCATTGAGGAATATACACTGGATTGTCGCGAAGAAAATAACCTGAGCTGGCATCTTCAAGTAGATGATAAAGATAATCTCATCGCTGCCCAACTCCATAAAGTAAGCCTTTTGAAATACTATAATGGTTTATATTTATTTGCCTTAGAAGTGCAATTTAGTGATGAATTAGAAGATTTTGTGCAACAAAACTTAAAATCTGATGACGCACTTTGGTGGTTTAACTTGTTAAATCAAGATTATGCCAAGTTAAAACAATTACAGGTTTGCCATTGGCTAAAATTTAATTATTATGCGCGAAACTTTTATCCTTTTTTCCATGAACAGGAAATGGAAGATAAATTCCGACCGCTTAGTTTAATTAAAAAAGTTCGACATCCTCATGAGAATGAACAAATAAAAAAAAGATATGAGATTTCTAAAAATGAACAGGGGATAAAAATTGGCGAAGAGAAAAATAGTATTATTTTATATTTAATCAGCCAGTTTTTTAATCAATCAGAACAACAAATTTCGAAACGTCTTTGTCATGTCGAAGATAGCCGATTATTTTGTAATAGTGCCTATGCTTTAATGGGCAAACCTGCAAGCAGCCTCATTGCTAAAGAACAACATAAACGTTTATTTAGCCTTATGTTATATATTGATCGTGCCGGAATGGATACCTTCGATTCCCTCGAACATTATGCCTATGACCCGGATTTTATCGATCAATTAATGCAGCAACAAACTTATAAACGCTGGCATGGATTAGGAACTACATCAGGCTTTACCAATTTTTCCAATATTTATTGTGGTTATGGGCTTTTTTTTAAATTGCCCATTGCCAGTATTCATGTCCCTTATATTTATGGCCGCATGTTGGTTTTAAGTCTTTTTTGTAAAATGACCCTAAAATTACATGCTAGAAATATTGCCAATATCGAACCTATTGCCTGGTGGAAAAAACTCTATCAAAAAATTTTTATGATCCAGGATAAAAAAAGTCATTCCCTGGTAACACAAGAATTGCTGGAATTTACCAATCGCTATTATTTTCATGAAGTCACTAGCCAACAACAAGGGCAAGAAATCTTTAGTCACCAAACCCAGGCTCTACGACTGGATCAAGAGCGTAAATTTATTCAAGATGAAATCAATTGGTCGGATGAATATTTTGATAAAAAACACCAAGAACAAAGTGATTTGATTGTCTTTGTTTTAACCCTTATTGTTTCGATTATTGCAATTAAAGATATCCCTGATGTAATTGATAATTTCACTAAGTATCCGACGGAATATAAATGGGGTGCCTTTGTGCTGGCATCAACTATCTTATTTTTTACTTTTCAAAAAAAAATCAAATTGGTCATCCCGTTGGTCTGTTTAATTGGACTGGGTTTAATGATGATTTAATAAAAAAAACACCGACATAATATATGTTTTCAACAATCCTCCCCATCAAACACCTCGTGGTATTGTTACAATTTACCACGAGTTCCAAACCCAAATTTTTTCATCAAGCCGCTATTACGGCATTTTTGCGCCATCTTTTGGATAATATTCCTAATTACGAACAGTATTTTTGTATTGATACCCCCGAATCAGGACGATTAAATTATCAAGAGGGGGACTTTTACCGCTTTTCAATTTTTGCCTTTCAGGGTGCTGATCATGCCTTACAAGATTTAATTGAAAAACTTCAGCAATTACCCCTCAGTGTCAATAAAACGGACACGGCACTAGCGTTTAAAAATAATTTGCGCTGTATCTCCTTACAAGATGGTTTTAGTACCTTGCCCATCCAATCCAGTAATCAATTAAGTGAATATACCCAGCAGCAATTAAATGAAGAAATGGCGTTATGGAAACCCCGCTTAAACAATAAAACAGCAATCAACATACGCTGGTTGTCACCGGTTCGATTAAAAAAATCTAAAACAAAACAAAAAGGAGAGCAGCGTTATTGCCATAACCAGGATGATCTAAGCATTGAGTTATTATTTGAACGATTACATAGCACTTTTACCACCTACAGCCGTAATAAAAGTAGTGAAAGAATCCCTTGGGAAACACTTAATGTTCCAGAGGCAGTTTTCAAACAAAATCATTGTTTTTGGATCGACAATGCTTATTATGATCAGCAGGCCAAAGCTAAACCCATTGGGGGAATGTTAGGTTTTCAGAGTCTTCAGATTAAAGCTCCTATTAGTGATTATGCCTTGGCCATTTTAGTTTTGGGGCAATATTTAGGAATTGGGGAGAGAAGGGGCTTTGGCTTAGGGCGCTATTGTTTAGAAACTACTTGTCAAGAAAGCAGTTGTCAAGAAAGTACCTTTCGTCGAGTTTACCCTGCACAGTCGATATTAATTGAAATTTTAGATAAGGATAATCTTGATCAAGCCCTCTCGCATAACCATCAGGACGAATATGACGATGAAGATCCGGATGATAATAAACTGCTTGAGATTGTTCAGTCCATTGAACATTCAAACTATCAAGCCCCACCTTTATCTGCTTATTTAATCCGTAAAAATAATGGTGCACAACGCTTATTAATGGTGCCGCCGTTTTGGGATAGGGTGATGCAACGCGCGTTTGCTCAAGTCCTCGCCGCCAAATTAGAAACCATTATGGACCCCCATAGTTATGGTTTTCGCCGCGGCCGTTCACGACTCAATGCTAAATTTGATATTCAATTAGCCTATCGTGATGGTTATCATTGGGTGTATGAATCAGATATCCAGGATTTTTTTAACCAGGTGGATATTGATAAATTAATGATCCGCCTGCGCGGGTTGTTTGGTAATGATCCCGCCTTGATTTGGATTGAAAAATGGTTATTCAGTGATTTTATCTATGCCGGGAAAACCTTTTCGCGTCAAATGGGCTTAGCCCAAGGTTCACCCATTAGCCCCGTTTTGGCCAATCTATTTTTAGATGATTTTGATAATGATATGGCCTTGGCTGGTTTCCGATTAGTGCGTTTTGCGGATGACTTTGTGATTTTATGCAAAACCCAAGCGCAGGCGCAGCAAGCGGCACTTCAGGTAGAAGCCTCCCTAACTGAACATGGCTTATCCCTAAATACAGACAAAACCTCGATCAAATCGATGCAACAAGGTTTTTATTATTTGGGTTATTTATTTGTTAATGATATGGTCCTGGAAGCACATAAACCGGATCGTAAACCTAGCTCAATTGCAGCTAACTTCCCCTTACCGGTTGAAGTGGCCGAAACCTTTCATCTTGATCAGCCTAAAGCCCTGGATAAAAATCTGGATGGTATGGCCCAGCAAAAGCCCATGTTATCCGTGCCCAGCCATAATCAACAGGGCAACCAGCAGGGAATATTTCTGTGTCTACAAGGCAAACCAAAATCTGTATTTTTGAGTCAGGGGCGAATTCGGGTAATGGAAAAAGAGACTAAGATCAGCGAACATCCCTTATCCTTTATTCAAGCCATTGTTTTAATGGGTAATCATCAAATCACCACTCAGGCCATGCAAGCCTGTATGAAAGCCGCTGTGCCTATCTATTTTAGTAATAGCCGTGGTAAATTTTTAGGCTGCAATTGGAACTATCAACCGCAATATTATGGGGCTGATTTTTGGCTGCAACAACAATACCAATTTACTCAATTGGATAAAGCGTTAAGCGCTTCAATTTTAATTGTACAGGCCAGAATAACCAGCCAAATAGAAGTCCTTAGACAACGCCAATCATCAAAAACCACCGCCTTAATTGAAAATATTAAAAGCATTTATAGTAAAGTGGCTAATGCCCAAAGCTTGCAAGAACTCAATGGTTACGAAGGTAATGCCAGCCGCTATTATTTCTCCGCATTGGCGCATATTATTCCAGAAGACTTTGGCTTTAGCCATCGTAACCGCAGGCCCCCCAAAGATCCCATCAATGTTTTATTATCCATGGGCTATACCTTATTATATAACTAACAATAGCTTAGGCAAAATACTTAAAAATTTGCTTTAAAAACGGTTCCGCAAGGTTAAATATTGAATAAAAACAATTGCTTAAAAATTTAAATTTGAATTATATGACAGTGAAAGCCAAAAAATCGAAAAAACGCTTGAGGTTCCGCAAATCGCCTCTGTATAATGGCTCTGTGCCTTGCTTTCAGAAGGGTGCTGTGCGGATACCGCTTAGCCTACGGGCTGTTGAAACCATCAAATTCTTCAATATGACCGGACTCAGAGATATGTGCGGATACCGCTTAGCCTACGGGCTGTTGAAACAGTATCTGTGAATGTCGTAGTTATAATATCTTTTATGTGCGGATACCGCTTAGCCTACGGGCCATAAGAGCAATGGATAATGGATAAGGGAAAATGGAAAATGGAAAATTAAGATCAAAACAAAAAAGGTTGTGAGTTTAAGCACTAAGGAAGGTGATACTATACTATTTGTATAGTGATACTAAACACTCTATCGAATTAACATTTCCTGACATCAATATTAATTAAGAAAATTAATTGTCAGGAATTAAAGATGTTTTAGGTTTTTTCTTTTCATTATCCATTTTTAATTTTCCATTATCCATTGCTCTTCACCGCCTACGGGCCATAAGAGCAATGGATAATGGATAAGGGAAAATGAAAAATGGAAAATTAAGATCAAAACAAAAAAGATTGTGAATTTGAGCAGTAAGGAAGGTGATACTATACGATTTGTATAGTGATACTAAACGCTCTATCGAATTAACATTTCCTGACATCAATAATAATTAAGAAAATTAATTGTCAGGAATTAAAGATGTTTTAGGTTTTTTCTTTTCATTATCCATTTTTAATTTTCCATTATCCATTAACCCCTATCCATTGCTCTTTCCTTTCTTACTCCCTTATCCCATAACTCAAAAAACGTTTGGATCATATTAAAAATTAATATATCCTTATTGTTAATTGTTAGCGTAAGAAGTATTCATAAAAATTGATTAATTTGTTGCATATCAACAAGCTAAAAAAATTTAAAGGGGGGCGGAGAAGATGAATATATTAATTGCCAAAGATTGTTCTATCATTCAAATGATTAATGAAGAATTGATGAATGATTGGGGTTATAACTATGATATGGCATATGATGGCTTAGAGGCTGTTGAATTAGTGCAGAAAAATAACGGCAAATATGATCTGTGTTTGATGGATATCGATATGCCGAAAATGAATGGTATTGAAGCAACTAAAGTTATTCGAAAAATGTCAAGCTATTTTCCCATAATGGCTTTGACCGCAAATGATAATTATAAAAAAGAATGCCTAGCCGTGGGCATGGATGATTTTGTTGTAAAACCATGCCTTCCCGATGACTTATTTGCTAAAATAAACGAATTGTCAGTCAAACTATATCAATTAATAACAAAACCAAATGGCTTTGGTGTAAAAGAGGTGATGCCTATGGACAAGCAACATGCAGAAGAATTACGGGAATTAGCGAGTAAGAATTTACGTAAAATGGTCTTATTTGATAACCCGAGTCGTGCTTTAGTTGTCCATAAAAATATAATGAATAAAATATCCCATGACTTTAATGTGAAGGGACAATTGCTTACAACCTTCATTAATCGTGATGATGATAAACCTTCGCTCTGCCATTTATTTAAAGAGAGCAATAACTTATTACCTCAAACTTTACTTACTGAAGACGAGTACACCAATTTGCTTGCAGATGAAGACAGTGACCTAGATAATTATCCTGATTTATCGTTGAACGCAAAGGACGAGTAGTTCAGTTTTATTTTTCTTAAATAACATAGAAAAAAGGTCGGCCACAAGCACATTCGAGGGTGGTATTCTGATGTTATTCTGTAATAGAAATTGGTTTTACATTGTGCGTTTTGCGGAACCTCGGGCAAAAAAATCCACTTTTTTTGAAAGCCCTAATTTTCGTTGTTAAAACAAAAGTTTAGATGAGGTTTTTAAAGGCTTGCTTTAAAATCGGTTCCGCAAGGTTAAATGATAAATAAAAACAATGACTTAAAATTTTTAATTTGATTTATATGACAACCAAAGCCGAAAAATCGAAAAAATGCTTGAGGTTCCGCAAAACGCCTCTGTATAATGGCTCTGTGCCTGGCTTTCAGAAGGGCGCTGTGCGGATACCGCCAAGCCTACGGGCTGTTGAAACGTATACTCTTTCCCTTTGCAGATATATTTTGGTTCTTGTGCGGATACCGCCAAGCCTACGGGCTGTTGAAACTGAGGCAACATGAAGCCACGACTAGCAAAATCATTAGTGCGGATACCGCCAAGCCTACGGGCTGTTGAAACTATAAATCATCGTAATTGTAATCAATCAACGTATCTGTGCGGATACCGCCAAGCCTACGGGCTGTTGAAACATTTCGTCAATTGTCGCGGCGTACATAACAACCAGTGTGCGGATACCGCCAAGCCTACGGACCGATAAGAGCAATGAAAAATTGAAAATTGACAATGGATAATGAAAGGCAAGATCAAAACAATTGACCACGGAACACACGGAACACACGGAAAAAGAGCTTTTTTGTTTTAAAAAATTCTGTGTTTTCCGTGTATTCTGTGGTTTAAATTTCTTTTTTTCTTTTCATTATCAATTTTTAATTTTCCATTATCCATTGCTCTTCACCGCCTACGGACCGATAAGAGCAATGGAAAATGGATAAGGGAAAATGGAAAATTAAGATCAAAACAAAAAAGGTTGTGAGTTTGAGCAGTAAGGAAGGTGATACTATACGATTTGTATAGTGATACTAAACGCTCTATCGAATTAACATTTTCTGACATCAATATTAATTAATAAAATTAATTGTCAGGAATTAAAGATGTTTTAGATTTTTTCTTTTCATTATCAATTTTTAATTTTCAATTTTCAATTATCCATTGCTCTTCACCGCCTACGGGCCATAAGAGCAATGGAAAATGGATAAGGGAAAATGGAAAATTAAGATCAAAACAAAAAAGGTTGTGAGTTTAAGCACTAAGGAAGGTGATACTATACGATTTGTATAGTGATACTAAACACTCTATCGAATTAACATTTCCTGACATCAATAATAATTAAGAAAATTAATTGTCAGGGATTAAAGATGTTTTAGGTTTTTTCTTTTCATTATCAATTTTTAATTTTCCATTATCCATTGCTCTTCACCGCCTACGGGCCATAAGAGCAATTAAAAATTGAAAATTGACAATGGATAATGAAAGGCAAGGTCAAAGAGCTTTTTTTTTTTTAATTCTGTGTATTCCGTGTGTTCTGTGGTTTAAATTTCTTTTTTCTTTTTATTATAATAGGGATATCGTGCCTGGAGAAGGTGATACTTAACAGAATGAAGGTGATACTTAACAAAATAAAATATTGCGTACCAAACTAAGTACAAGTACAATTATTTGTACAAGCTTATTATTAGGAAGACAATAATGGATACGATTAGTTATTCCGCATTTAGAACGCATTTGGCCAGTACCATGGATAAAGTTAATGATAATCACAAGCCTGTATTAGTTACTCGCCAAAAAGGAAAACCTGCGGTTGTGATGAGCCTTGAGGATTTTCATGCGTATGAAGAAACGGCTTATTTAATGGCTAGTCCTAAAAATGCAGAACGTCTTAATCAAGCAATTTCAGAAGTAGAGGCTGGAAAATTCAAACAGCATGGCTTACTTGAGGAATGATCCTATCATGGGCTGAAAAAGCATGGGATGATTATAGTTATTGGCAAAAAGTCGATATAAAAACACTCAAGCGTATTAATAGTTTGATTAAAGATATAAAACGTCAACCATTTGAAGGACTAGGAGATCCCGAACCGTTAAAGCATAACTGGTCGGGATATTGGTCTAGACGTATTGATCGAGAACATCGTTTGGTATATAAAGTTGCCGAAAATCAAATTTTTATTGTTCAATGCCGTTACCATTATTGAATGGTTAACCAATAGAAAAATAGCAGAGCAATAATTTTTAACTTTAAATACAAAGATGGAAAATTCAATTTCGATATATAGGGATGGAAAATATGAATGATAAAAACAAAGAAACTATTTTTCGGCCTGAACTTTCTCTTGAGTTGTACTTAAATGCTAAACACAAGCGAAGTAAGATTGTTATTCAAGATACTCAAGATGCGATTGTTGTTTTGGAAGGTATTAAAGAATTAACCACTAATCATACTGTATTAATTTACCTAGATAGCAATGATGTAGTTGTTGAGGTGGATTCTTTTATTAATTCCTTGGATCAATTTGAATCTCTTGATGCTAATCGTGCATTGGCAGGTACAATTTATAAACAGAATAAAGATCCTATGATAAAAGCAATTATGGCTAGAACCGTTACGGATATGGGAAAACTTTCTGCGGATCATATTGATATGAAAAAACTCGCTAATTTTGCGATCCGAATGCTTTGGCTGGATATTGAGTTAGAAGACCTTATCTTGATTGGCCCAAATGAATACTTTTCTTTACGTAAAAATCAGAATGCTTGGTCGCATTACACAAAAGAATTGGATATTCGAAAAGAGCTTTCAATGGGGGAACCATTCATCCCAGACGTTATAAAAAAGGAAGACTAGAGGGAACAAATAGGCCAAACTAGGCTTTCTGGGGGAAAATTTGAAAGAAAAAAATACTTATAAAAGTCGTTGGCTTACTCCTAAAGCCAAAGCGTATAAATCTAGCTCTCATGGAATAGGTATAAAATCGATTGCTCAGATTGAGAAGGGAGAAATAGTTTCGGTCCTCGGAGGTATTATCGTACCTCGCACTGAGTTGGACGAATATAGAGAGAAAATGGATCACATTGGAATACAAGTCAATGATGATTTTTTTATTTGCCCATCGACCAGAGATGAAATTAATGAGCTAGGTGCTTTCAACCATTCCTGCCATCCAAATGTTGGTTACACCGATTCCCTAACACTGATTGCCATAGAAAATATCCCACCTAAAACCGAGTTAAGTTTTGACTATGCCTTTTCTGAAACAATGTTTGAACCTTTTCGCTGTAAATGCGGTTCTAAAAATTGTAGGAAAAAAATAAAGCCATCGGATTGGAAACTTGCTGAAATACAAGAGAGCTATTTGGATTATTTTTCTCCCTATTTAAAAGACAAAATCGAAAAATCAAAGGCAAGATCAAAACAATTAACCACAGAACACACAGAAAACACAGAAAAAGAGCAATAAGAGCTTTTTTGTTTTAAAAAATTCTGTGTATTCTGTGTGTTCTGTGGTTTAAAAATCTTTTTTCTTTTCATTAATCCATTTTTAATTTTTCATTATCCATTGCTCTTCATCCTAGTCATAAGAGCATTGGAAAATCAAAGGCAAGATCAAAACCATTGACCACAGAACACACGGAAAACACAGAAAAAGAGCAATAAGAGCTTTTTTTTAACTTTTATGGTTAATCAATCCCAAATACAATAATTTCAAGTAAAAAAAGCTAGACACTAGTAAATTCAACAACAACAATTTCTTTGACGCTCTTGACGCTCTTGACGCTCTTGACGCTCTTGACGCTCTTGACGCTCTTTATTAGTTGATGTCTCAAGGCGGCTTGGGTAGAATGCAGTGCGCTGGTTATTCTGATTAATTTAAGATTATTGATTACTTATTCGATCACACCTTCCCGCCAAGTAAGTGCTATTATTGTCAGATAGTGAGTTTTTCTTAGGTTAGAAATAATTACTCCCTGGCATCTATTCCTTTATTTAACTTTCGTTTAAGTTTAAGAAAGGCCATCATTGATTTGAGATTATTATGAAAAAGACATTTAAACTAAGCCACGAAAAAATCAAACTCCCAAGATTGATTGAGGCAATTAAATATGAAGTTAAAAAATATATAAAACGCGAACGCCGTCGGGCTTTACCCGAAGGGGTTGATTATTGGGATTTTGATTGTCGATTTGGGGTTGAAGAAGCGAAAAGTGAAGTGATCCATATTTCCGAGATCAATAAAAAAATAAGTTGGGCCGAGACCGAAAAACTGGATAGTTTTTATTTAGAAATTTTGGCAAAACATGGCATTCGACAAAAAAAGCCTGAAGTGAAAGAATAACAACTAAAACCTCTTGACCACTGAACACACGAAAAATACGGAAAAAAGGGCGATAAGAGTTTTTTAGGATGATGAATTGATTGGGTTTGTTTTATTATAAATTGTTATTTTCTAGTGATTTTAATTGAAGGAGAGAACAAAGCATTATATGATGCAAAGGACACTGATTAATTTAGGTTAGATGTAGTCGATAATTTAGAATTAAATTTTCTTTTCTGAGAGGCAAAAAATTTTATGATAGAGCTGTTTATATGGGGGGGAATTCTTTTTTGTGTTACTCAGTCGGCTATGTTTTCTGGTTTAAATTTGGCCTTTTTTAGTATCGGTAAAATGCAGTTACAAATTGAGAGTTCTAATGGAAATCTGGCTGCTCAATCGGTTCTCAAAATGCGAGAGGATGCTAATTTTCTACTCACAACTATTCTTTGGGGAAACGTTGGTATTAATGTATTGTTAACATTGTTATCAAATTCTGTAATGGTCGGTTTAGTGGCTTTTATGTTTTCAACTTTTGTCATTACTTTGTTTGGGGAAATAGCACCACAAGCGTACTTTTCTCGTAATGCTTTACGTATGGCGTCAGCGTTAGGTCCTGTATTAAAGTTATACCAATTATTATTATGGCCATTAGCAAAACCCTCCGCTTTATTGCTTGATTTGTGGTTAGGAAAAGAATCCATTCAGTATTATAGAGAGAATGAAATTACTGAAATGATCCGAATGCATATGAATGAACGGGAATCGGAAATTACGCATATCGAAGGAAAAGGTGTGCTCAATTTTTTAGCTCTAGATGATTTAAAAGTCAGTGAAGAAGGTGAACATATTGATCCAAATAGTATCATAGCACTAGAATTTGATGGTAATCGCCCTGTTTTACCTGACATACTTTCTTCAGTAGATGATCCTTTTTTACGTAGACTCTATCAGACCAATAAGTCGTGGTGCGTCTTAACAGATATGAAAGGAACTCCAAGATTAGTGATTGATAAAGAAGGATTCATTAATGCAGCACTATTTGAGTTCAACTCATTTATTCCTCAAAACTTTTGTCATCGGCCTGTAATAATCTCTAATTTAGATACGACGTTGGGTGATGTGCTTCCAAGTTTAAATAATTATGGTCGCCACGATGAAGATGATGTGATCGAGAATGATATTATTTTAATCTGGGGAGCGGAACGCCGCATTATCACTGGGGCGGACATTTTGGGACGTCTTTTTCGGGGTATAACTAAAAAATAAGCGTTCACTTTGACTTTATTGGCTGGATTGGATTGCAATCGAGTTTTCTGGGGGCAAATTCGTCTCTTTCTTGCATAAATGACATAAATTGATTGAAAATAATCACTTTAAATTAATCTGCTATACCCATAATTAATTAATTTTCTACTCAGTACAAAATTATTTAATTAATGTGATATTGATATATTAAAAGAAAAGATTAGTATTGACCCTGATTTTTTATGCAAACGGAAATGGAAATGAAATTGACTAATTTTTTAACATGTAGAATTTGGTCCAAAATAATCGCATTGATTGTTTTTGGATTAAATTACTTAGCTTTGCTAATATTTGAGGGATATACAGATATATTTATGGTCTTGGTTATCTATCCGAGTATATCCTTTTTTTCAGCATTGGCTGTTTTTATTCTCGTTAGAATTCTTTACTGGGTTTTTAATGGTTTTAATCGTTATGAAGAGAAATGTGATTGAATGATATTTTCCACGACTAACGGGACAAAAATTTTCTGAACGGTTAATTATCATTTTGAACAAAAAATAACACAAAAAATATGTCAATACGATTGATAGAATTTACTGATCAAAAGATTGTTTATAAAACTATCGATGAATCTATATATTTACCTAGCAAAAATATTTTATCTTGGGTTAGTTTTGAAGATGAAATGGAAAAGGGCTGTCTTTGGCTAAAGGAACAATTAAACCTTGATTCCTTTTGTATTGATGCCCTTTGTCATGAACAAACTCGCCCGAGAATCTTTATTAGTCCTAGTCAAGAAATTGTGTTGCTTTTACGCATCCCTTCTTTTAATCAAAATGATTGTCTTGAGTCATTATCCATACGTATTTTAATTAAAGAAAACGCATTAATTACATTGTCGCGAACAAAACTACCCGTTATACAAGCCGTAATGGAGAAAATTAAATCGGATTTTCATGAGGTTAATTCGCCGTTTTATCTCGTATGGTTGATATGCAAACATAGCAATGAGGCCATTACCGATTATATTTTAAATCTAGATGAAGAACTGATCCTTGTTGAAGAAAATTGGGAAGAAAAACATACTTTAGACACTTTACAAATACGGACGATAAAACTTAATTTATCCCATTTACGTCGATTTTTACATCCACAATTGGAAACCTATCAAAAGCTATCCGTTTCGATGGATGAGCAATTAAAAGAAAAGAAAAAGGAGCGCCAAACCTATCATTCTCGATGGCGAGAAAATATCAATTTTTTAAAAAGAGATATTGAAGCGTTAACGGAGATGCAGGAAAGGGTCAATATATTGCACGAAACTTTTCAACAAGAAATGCATGAATCGACCAATCGAATTATGTATTTATTATCCATAGTCGCCACTTTTTTCTTACCGCTTACTTTTATTGCGAGTTTGTTGGGGATGAATCTTAGTGGAATACCTGGTAGCCAGAGTCCATGGGCCTTTTTACTGGCATGTAGTTTAATCATGTTTATAGCGGTGATTCAGTGGGCCTTGTTTAGACGCTGGAAATGGTTAAAGTAAATCATATTTCCATCAATTAAAATTTTAACCATTTATTTAACCCAAACAATGAATTCGATAATATGACTAGATCGACGAATTTTCTTCTTGTTTAAGTTTTTTTACCGGTTCCGCCAATATTTTTAGAATAGCTAAATTAATTAGTTTTTTACCTTTGTAATTTGAGAGTAATAAAAATAGAGCTAGACTAATCAGGTGAATTTCTGGGTATTTTAAAACTATATTGCCAAGCATTTCCATTTGAATAATGGGTAAGCAGAGAAATGAAATAATTATTGTCCATATTAACCGCCGTATGGCGATTTCAAGACCTTCATCTTCTTGAGTTCGGTAAATGCGATCGACTAAAGTCGTTAAAATGATAATTGGTAATAAAATTATCGTACTTCCTTTCGCTATGTTTAAAAAATTCAGTATTGATACTGAGGAGGCTATAATCAAAGAAACCAAGGTAAAAATAATGGCCAAGCGGGGGGTATGTGATATGTTTTTAGGAAATAATCGACGGCCCATTACTGCAAAAGAACAGGTGATTAAAAATATTAGAGAAGTGGTATAAGGATCGGCATAAGTCAAGGCTAAAGCGAGAAGGGTTGGTGTAAACACTCCGTAGCTATGTACGCCGATAATATGTCGGCATAACGCAGTAATTAGAATTCCGAATGGTAACAATAAGAGAGTGGCCAACTCTCCTTTTAATTCGAACGGTAATCTTCTTAAATCAAATATGGAGGTTATGTTTTTGTTTGCGCCATCGTATAAAATGGGGTGGTTTAATTCTTGAAATATTTCAATTTCGATTGCCTTAAGCTCTCCTTGAATCATTTCAACTAGGGCGATATCATCAATTCTGATTGGGAGAAAGTTACTGGGAAGGTTTTGCCCATAACCATTATTGGGATCATAAGATTGCCAACTTTTATCAATAAAAACTTCAGCCCGATAATGAATGGTGGGATTTATATCCTCGACTAAAAGTAAACCTGTCACAGCTCGTGCAGGAATACCTGCGGCACGACATAGTGATACCATTGCCAAAACTTTTTCTATTTTATTTGCCTTATGTTCTGAAATTATTTCGGGTACCGATAGAATTTCCTGATGGGTAGCAATATTAAGTTCTGAAATAAACGATAATATTTTATTAACTAAAAGTGTTTTTGATAAATTATCTGTTAATAGGGAGTTCAGTGTTTTTAATATGATTGGGTGAGTGATTTGCAGTTGTTCATTATCTTTCAAAAAGTAGCTATTTTTTTTGTTGATTTTTGTAGTCGTTTCGAATAGCTCCTTGCTAAGATGAAATAAATATTCTATTGATATGTCATGGGCATTATTTTTAACCGATGTGGCGGTAAAACTATTTTGAATGTTTTTGTCACCATAAATATTCTTTATTTTAAACCCTGGATAATATAAATTACGTTGAATGGTTTTGATATTTTCCGTCTCTAACGGGGTAAAGACCGAAATGGATAATTTATCGTCAGTTTTTTGGCCACTTATATCAATGGTGACGTGCCATAAACTATCACCTGCTATTGTTAATTCTTTATTGTAAGAGTAGAAACGAATAGAAAAAGCTACTGCTGCTAACAATAGTAAAATTATAACCAAGGGTATAAAATTTTGTTTTTGCTTATTTTCCGTGGTGTCTGTCATATTATGATACTGAAGTAATTTACATAAAATTTAAACCTAAAAAACTCAGTTGACTTCGTAGCGAGGTCCACTTAAGTGCTGAAGATTAAGGGTTTTATGGGTTATTTTGGCTTTGCCTGTAGCCATCTACAGGTGAACCTGGGCGGCCCCAACCAAAATGTTCCAGAAAATCCTTCGGCTCTGGCTCCATGCTTCGCTCTACCTCCTCCATCCATGGAGTCGTAAGATTTAGTGCTTAAGGGGGCCGCAGTAAAAGGCAACTGCGTTTTTTAGGTTAAAGGACTGTTGCTAGTGTACCAATCATCTCGACTTAAAAATAATATTTATTTATTAATGATTTTATTTTTTATATTAAATGGTAGCACTTATGCCAAGACCATAATAGGTTGGACTGAAATAGTACAAATTGATGGGTCAAATTTATCATTGGAGGCTAAGATTGATACTGGTGCAGATATAACCTCTATACATTCGGAAATATTAGCACAATATAATTTCAACGACGAGAAATGGATAAAGTTTCAAATAGATAATGGCAAAGACGGCAAAATTGTATTCGAGAAAAAGCTATTACGATTTGCCAAGATAAAACGTAAACAGGAAGGGATACTTAAACGGCCGGTTGTATTAATGTCTATTTGTATGGGTTCGGTTGTTCGTGATATTGAAGTTAATTTATCGAATCGATCAAACTTCGAATACCCAATGCTCATTGGGAAAAACATGTTAAGAAAAAAATTTTTGGTTGATGTAGCTTTAAAAAATACAATTGTGCCAAATTGTAATTGGCCTTGATATGTTTTTTTTTGATGTTTTTAATTGAGTCTGTGAATAACCATTTTTAGCATGTCTTCTAATTTACTTAAAATCTTCCATGAATTATTACTCTTTATTTTGTGTTTAGGTTGATCAGGACTACCAATAATTTTAGACCTGATAACCTGGCTTTATCCGATAATTAATCTTAGAATTTATGTAATCAATACAAATTTTATCGAAGTCAAACGTTCGATTCGATAAATTTTTGTTAAATGGATTTGTATGCCTATCGTACATATTGCCAGTATATAGAACAACTATGAGTATTCGTAATAAAATTTTATTAATTTTGCTATTGTTGGCATTATCTTCTCACATGGTGATTACTTCAGTTTATTATTTTTATTCCCAATCCTTGATAAAAAATCAATCAATTCACCATTTAGATACTATGGCTAATGTACAACAACATCGGCTATTTTCATTTATAAAAAATAATAAAGAAAAGTTAAGTTTAATCCAAAGTCGAACACAATTGCGTCGTTCCCTAAAACATTATGAGGACCATCAAGATGCCTCATCTTTGGCTTTAATGAAAAAAATTATACAAGATGCCTTACATCAAACTCAGAGCATCGAGAATATTTTTATTCTTAAAAACAATGGAAAGGTATTGCTTTCAGCAACCGGTCGGCTTGAATTATTAGAATTAACTGAGCATCGTTTATTTATAGAGGGAAAGGAAAAAATGACTGCTTCTTTGTTAATGAATGAGTCAGAACGACAGCACCCTAAAATCATTTTTTCCGCACCGCTAAGTCTTAACAATCAATTGTTAGGTGTTATTGCTATGGAAGTTCGTATGAATGACTTAAACGATTATCTAAGGGATTATACCGGTTTGGGTGAGACCGGGGAGGTTTTTTTAGCGACAATGACGCCGCAAAATAATCTACTAATTTTTACCCCTCTGCGTTTTGAGCCTTATCCATTAGTATTGAATCCGGAAGATAATGCTGCTTATCCGATACGTATGGCTTTGAAAAAGCATGAACAAATTCACACCGATGTGCTGGATTATAGAGGAAATCCCGTGATTGTCGTTAGTCGTTATTTAGCGGAATTGAATTTGGGTATCGTGGTAAAAATGGATAAAGACGAAATATTAAGTATGAGTTACGAGTTAAAAATATTAATCCTGTATTTAATATTATTTTTAGTACTCATTGTCGTCGCGACCTCTTTATTTTTGGCCAATAAAATTACACGACCGGTCATCGACATCACTGATGTTGCCATCATGATTAGTCGAGGAGATTTTGAAAAGCGAATTCATCAATATTCGAGTGATGAACTAGGGAAACTGGCACAAGCTTTAAACGAAATGGCAGATAAGCTAATTAATTCTAATTTATTATTGGAAGAAAAGGTTAAGAAAAAAACAATCGATTTGCAACATGCTAACCAACGCTTGGAAAAAATATCGCAGATGGATGCACTAACAGGGATTAAAAACCGGGGATACTTTGATAAACAACTGGAGATAGAATGGCGGCGAAACTTACGTCATCAAAATGAGATGGTGCTGCTTCTGATTGATGTTGACCATTTTAAAACTGTCAATGACAATAAAGGACATTTGGAAGGAGATGAGTATTTACGCCAAGTTACGGAAGTGTTTACCCAATTGATTCAACGGGCAGGGGATGTCATTGCACGTTTTGGTGGAGAAGAGTTTGCCATTATTTTAAACAATACCTCCTGCGAGGCGGCTATTTTTATGGCTGAGGGAATACGGGAACGAGTGAGAGCCTTGGAATTAGCTAATGAACATTCCAGTGTATGTCCCTTTCTAACTGTGAGTATTGGATTATCTTGGTTAATACCACAAAGCGAACAGTCTCCGTTGCTTTTAATTGAAGAGGCTGATAAAGCATTATATGATGCTAAAAATAGTGGGCGTAATCGAGTGGTTGTCAGGAAGAAATATTAAAATACCATTTGCTTATAGATTTGATGACTTTATGGCTTTTTTCGCGATCACTTAAACTCGCAGAACGAGAAATTTCTAATTGTATCCAAGGCATTTCTTGATGATGATATTGTGTGATGAATCCTCCCGAAAATGGTTTATTTAAAACGACGTCATTATCAAAATTTTCACAAAAGCAATCATATAATAATTTAACCCATTCATCGGGACAGCTTTTACCATTTAAGTCACCTAAACAGATGAGAGGACGTTTAACGCCTCGATCGGGTGAGACCGGTGGGCCATATTCGGCCATAGTGTGGCAGTCGATAGCAAGAATGACATTTTGATTGGCTAATTTGGAAAGTTTTTTATGGTAAGGGCGATAGTATTTTTTAAGTAGCCCTTGAGTCATATTTTCGCTTAAAAGGCTATTATAGATAGGTTCGTCCCAACAAGTGTGCGTTTTTACAACGCCATCTTTTCTAATATCATCTTCAGCCCGATTCAAATCAATATAAGCTCTTGCTATATCTGAGCTGATAAAGTGTTTTACGTCGGATTTTAGGGGAAAATAAATATCCTTAGCTCCTTCATCCCCATCTTTAATAATTTGTGAGCGATTGAGGAGATTCAGAGCTTTTAATTCATCTGGAATTAAATCTCCAGCATGAGGAACGGATAATAAGATTGGAAGTGGTGTTGACATTTTTATGGTCCTTGAGCCGAACCGTCTCTTCGTGGATCGGCAACGCCTAGAAATTGGTTATTTTGTTTTAAAACGAGCTGTACGCATCCGAGGTAAAAAGAGTATGGGTCTCGATAGTTAATATCGAAACCATGTTTTCTTAAAAGGGGTGGAATATCATCTCGCATACGAGTTGCTTCCAGAGACACTTTTCCGTCGATTGAACAATGCATTCTAGGGGCGACGACGGCATCAAACGGAGTTGCGCCACGTTCTAAACGTAATAACACCTGTAAAATGGCCGAAACTATTCTTTCGGAACCGGGTGAACCGATGGATAGCCAAGGATCATGGCCTTTTAAGATTATGGTAGGGGCAACTGATGCCCATGGTACGGCTGCTGGTCTTAAATAATAGGGATGGGTTATGTCTTTGTACTCATAAGCACTCATATAATTATTATATAAAAAGCCTAAGTCCGGTGAAGCCGAAAAAGAACCATAAACACGTTCGATAGACTGGGTTAAAGCGACGACATTTCCTTTTTTATCCATGACAGATAAATGAGTGGTATCACCATTGGTTTTTATTCTGGATTTTATCCGTTTGGCAATGCGTTCAGCATATTCTACATGGGTTATGTCTTCGCCTAAATCGAGTTCTTGGGCAAAAAGGGTAGGATCTTCCGGGCGATCCGAACGGTCCAAGTTTGCTTTGCGAATCACGTGCGCCAATAACAGGGCACCATCTGGTGAGTCAGGATCTCTTTTACTTTCTGGAAACTGGTTTAGTAAGTTTAATGCCTCAATTAATGTGCGTCCCGCACCGGGAGGCCCGAAGGTAAATGCACGCATTCCGGCAAAATGGGTAGAAAGTGGTTTTCTTTCAATGGGCCACGGGATTTGTGCTAAATCATCGGCATGAATAAGACCTTGATTAGCCTGCATATCATCGTGAATTAATTGCGCTATTTTTCCTTGGTAAAAATCTTCTATTCCTGCATCAGCAAGTTGTTTAAACGTTTTGGCTAAAATAGGCTGTTTAAATAAAGAGCCGATAGGATAAGGGGTACTACCGTTTTTTAAAAAAAACTGTTTTGCTGAGTGTTCTTTTAGATGTTTAACTTCTCGTTTGGTTAAATAATATTGCAAAGGCGAGATTCGGTAACCGTTTTCGGCATATCGAATAGCCGGGGTTAAAACTTCGTCAAGAGATTTACTTCCGTAGTGGTTTAAAGCATATCCCAGTACCGCAGGGGTAGACGGAACGGTTGACGCGCGATGCCCCCTCAGTTGTTCAGCGCGTTCTAATTCTCCAGGAGGGGTTCGATTGGGAGCCCTACTGCCGCCATCTAGGGCTGTTGTTTTATTGGTTTCGGCATTGTACATTAGAATCATGGTTTGGCCGCCGAGACCTGAAGCTGCGGGTTCAACGACTCCTAATGCAAATGCCGCTGCTACCGCTGCGTCGATGGCATTACCTCCTGATTTTAAAATCTCATTACCCGCCTCCGTAGCCAAATAATGTTGTGTTGAAACCATGCCATCTGCGGATACACCAACTCTTTGGGGATTGACGACACGTTTATCGCCTGGATCCATCTCATCGGTAATATCAGTGGCTCTGGTATGTAATTTCATTGGTTGATTAATCCTTTGTCGTCGATAGTAGATATTCCGTTAAGAGTAAGGTACGTTGAACTAGACTGATTCTTGATACGGCTTCTTTGCTGGTAAAAAGATTTTCTGCTACGGGGCCCACACCACATATTACCGGTACATTTTCGGGAACCAAACCAGCCACGGATGGCCATAAAGAAGCTTCGCTCGATAGATTAATTTCCCATTCGTCGGCAATATGTTTTAAAGAATTAAAAAACTTTTTATTGATCGCTTTATCTGTCATTGGTGGACGGTCGGATATAAGCGCCAGATTCCATTGTATGCCCCCACCTTTTAATAAATTTTTGAGTTGGTTCTCCAGTTCGGATGCCTTTTCTTTATTGGGGTAAGATATTTGAATAACGCTTTTAACACGGTGGGGGAGGCGTCGTGGAAAAGCTTCTGTATGTAAATCCACTACAGAAACGGCTACTCTAGACTTGCGTTCTGTTAACGCCGAGATGGTATCTAATTTATCATATACGGTTCGCATTAAATCGTTGCCGCGAATCGCTTGTCCCAGTTTTTGAGATTTTCCTTCAACAATAAGTTGGTAACGCCGTTGTCCTCGCCTGGTTGAAATGAGTTTGTCGTCAGTATTTCCGGGCGTTAAAACGATGACATTTTCTGCTTGGCGCGTTACTTTTTTTATCAGTTGAGCACTTTCAATACAGTCGCGACCTTCATCCGAATACAAAACCACGCCTAATTTGGAACGATTTAAGCGACGTATGTGTTTAATCGCTCTTAAAGTATATTCTAACATAGCTAGAGGAGCTCTAGAGGAACCTACGCCTTCTCCGAATAGCCACTCCGGATCTCGCCTAAAGTATTCTACGCCTAAATAAGAATTTACCGGAACATCTATATGTAAAAGCAGCACCGTGCCAGCGTCTAAGCCTTTTGGACTTTCATAAGTCCACACGTCATGTTCGTCGGTGAATTCACGCACGGGGCGTAATCCAATATCCGTTAATGTTTCTTCGATATGTTCGATAGTTAATCGAATTCCTACTGGATCATCTGAACGAGAATTCATGGCGACCAGTTCTTCGGTTCTTTTTTCCAGTCGATCACGACGCTGTGTTAAAAATGCAAACACTGCATTTTTTGGATTATGGCCCTTGGGCGAGAGGTTGGGAGGGTTTGGAGTACCGAAATAACGAGCGGCAGCTACTTCAACCAAGCGATTTACTAATGCCGAAAAATTAAGTCCAATTGCTTCGGCTGCGGCTACATAGGAACCATGTTCACCAAGTGATGGAAGACTATTAATTTCTAGAATGTATAAATTATTGTTTTGGTCCATACGCATATCAATGCGAGCACAATCATAGCAGCCCAGGACATTAAAGGCTTTTTTGGCAATTTCTTTCGCTTTTTTAGCGATGCTTTCGTCAATTGTAGCAGGGCATACCACTTGAACCTCTCTACCGGATTGGCGCTTTTTATCTTCTAAGGTATAGATATTTGGTCCCCCTTCGCCAAAAATAAGCTCTGCCGGTTCAAAAGCTTCTGTTTGATCTCCGTTGCCTAAAATACCAATGTTAATTTCTCTTCCTTCGATGTACTGTTCAACTAAAACGGCTTGGCCAAATTGCTCGAAAATAATATCTGCTGCATCGCGCAACTCGTTTTCATCATTGACGATTTTAATGCCGAAGGAAACGGCTTCATTTTTGGGTTTAACAATTAGCGGAAAATCTAAATTCGGCATTTCGAAACCGGAATGTTCAAGAACAGCAAATGCAGGAGTTGGAATGTTATTTTGTACGAACAACATTTTAGCCACTACTTTATCCAATGCAAGAGAATGGGCTAATGGTCCGGATCCCACGTAGGGGACACCAAGCATCTCTAAGATACCAGGAACATGGGTATATCGAGCTTGTCCTTGAATTCCATAGGACAAGTTAAAAGCCATTCCAGGTCTTTCGCCTTTTAACGCCTTAGGCATAAATTCTTCTAAGTGGTCAATTAAATCTTTATCTCCTTCTAATGCAATGACTTGATGACCACCGCTTTTTAGGGAATTGACGATTCTTCTAATAGCTGCTAAGCCATATTTTTCTCGATTAGGCATACCAAATAGATTGATAACCTTTTGAGATTCGCGATTATAGATTACAGCTATCTTCATCACTAATTCCTTTTGATATTGTAAATTTGGATAAATTCTGTAGAAATTATAGCCAATTTAAATTAAAAGACATACAAGTAATTGAGGTAATCAATATTTTGTTTTGGCGAGAAGTTAGAATCGTCGTTTATTAGAACTAAACCAGACAAACTAAAAGCTATCCCCTAGACAAAGGAGATAGCTTGAAGAACATGTATTAAATGTGGATTCGATAGGTTTAATGTAAGTGTTTTCGGTTTTCGTCATCTTCCTCCCAGAACCAATCGTCTTCTATATCTGTATCTCGTATCGCTTTTTGGAAAAAATAGTCGTCTATTTTTTTCCGTGCTTCATATTTCGCTTTTGAACGAGAATCGTTGTTGGTATTTTTTTTGGAATAGGAATAATCTTCCTCATCTTCGTCATATAAATCATCAAAGTATTCATTCATATTTGCATCTCTAGAGTAGACAATAACGAAGTGACTTTGTACCAGAAATTTTAATTAAATTAAAACAAAAAATTTTTATTCTTTTAATTAAAATCTTTTGGTTATCAATTGTTAATGATTTCAATCTAATCATTATTTAGATAAGTTATTTTTATCGTCAAGAAAAAAATATTTAGTTGGCGTTATTTGTTAATTAGCTTTATAAATACGCGTAGCATTATCAAAAACATCAATGCTAAATGTGAGGTATTAAAAAGATGCTTCATAACTATTTACAATTATTATTAATGAGAAAAAAAATGAAATCTATAAAACTATTAATGGCCGCGTTGGTTTTAGTTGGTTTTGTACAGGCAAATGCTTCAGTTCCAGAAGAGTATCTTGATGAGTGTCGGGTGTATGCTAATGAAGCAGAAGTTTCAGATGATGATTTGGATGCCTATTTAAAAGAATGTATAGAAAGCATAATGAATTCAGAGGGACAGTCGGAAACGTCGGAGCAAGATTCCAATAACGAATCCGAATATAAGAGTCTATCCGGCTATAAATAATAAATATGATAATAACCAAATACTAAGAGTTTTATAAAAAAAATAAGAATATAGTGAATTTAGCTATTCTGAATAAGGATAAAACAGAATAGATCAAAGAGGGGGCTATGTGTGGAGTTGTTGCGTCTTGTTTCTATGGTTGCAAAGGAAGGCGTTAGGGCGTATCAATTCCGCATATTCCAAAAAAAATAAAAAGGTAAAGCATAAAAATAAAGACTAAGTAAGGTGGCTCTAACAAAATTAAAGTCTAATGTGGAATTTATTGATTCTAGCCATTATTCAAGTGGTTTTCATAATTCCCAAGGCTTTTCAGAATCTGAAGTGGATGTTTTAACCTAAAAAACGATTAAGAAGGATATATACAATGGAAAATTATACTGGCAATATGAGTGCATTTTTGTCCGATCGAAGGTTTTTCGATGCAAAAAATTTCCCAAACTTATTCCATCGTTCTGGGGATTTTACAATAAAAGAAGCGGATGTGTTGACTGCTACTGGCTATATTATGACACTATTGTGCGAAGGAACCATGCAGCCCCAATGTCCTGAGCACGATCATTTTCTTGACGTTGTAAATGGGAAACAAACGGCCACATCTTTAGAAGAGAAAACGTATCTAAAATATCTGCAACTGATTCAAGAAAAAGAAAAATATTTTCCACCCGTGAAGAATAATGTTTCAAAAGTCCCTTATATTGAAGAAAGTTATGAGAATTCGCTTGTTGGTGGTGAAGAACTATTAACTTAAAGTGACTTACAAGCGTTGTGCTCGGGAATATCCGTATGGTAATACCTACACGCTTATAGCGATAATTGGTCTAATTGATTTATCAAATATCGATTATATAGGACTTATATATGCGATAAAAAAAACCTCAAACAAACAAGTCATTACAACTATCCCATATTAATTAATTGACAACAATTTTTAGAGTTGATATAAGAGCTTAATTTCTTTTTAAAAAAACATTTCATGCTCTGATAAATTGTGGATATCGAATTATTAAGTACTTTCTTGGAAGTAAAAAATACCCGTCATTTTGGTAAGGCTGCCGAAAATTTATATTTGACCCAAGCTGCTGTTTCGGCAAGAATCAAACAACTCGAAAAAATTTTAGGGACTTTACTTTTTATTCGCTATCGTAATAACCTGAGCTTAACAGTAACCGGTGAACGACTTATCCCCCATGCCGAAGCAATGTTGACTGCTTGGGCGAGAACAAAACAAGATATTTCCGTGGGAAAGGTTCAGAAAAAAGTAATAACGCTAGGCTCAACCAGTGGTTTGTCGGAAATCTGTTTTAACCAAGGTTTGAGTGTGATTCATCAAAACATGAAGGAATTAGCGTTAAGGGCTGAAATTTGCGATCATACCCAATTAATCAAACGAATTCTGGGGCGAACTATTGACTTGGGATTTATGTATGACCCACCTAAAATTACCGAACTGATCTCTCGACCTATTACTGCCTCAGAACTAGTATTGGTATCCAGTCATAAAGAAATGACGATTGACGAAGCAATACATAGTAAGTTTGTGGCTGTGGATTGGGGAATTTCATATAATCTGGCACTGGCAAATTTTTTTCCGGAAATGAATTCCCCGGTGCTACACACCTCTTTGGCTAGAACTGCACTGGAATTTATATTGAGTTGTGGTGGGAGCGCCTATCTTCCGTATCAGCTAATTGATTCAAAATTGGAGCAAAGTATTTTTCTGGTTCCTGAAGCTCCGGTATTTCAACGGCCAATTTACGCCTCTTATCATATGAATAATACCCATGCGGAAAAAATTACTAAAATTATCGGCTTGGTTACAGAGGTCATATCTCCTCAAACAGACAACAAAACAGACGATTTAATTCCCGTTTAGCCTAACGAAGCGAATTGATAACAAAGCTAATTGCGGTGTTTTTGTTGGGAATCATCGAAACAGACTGCGGTAAATACCTAGGGCTCTCTAGGATATTTCTTTGGATTAGTTCGTTAATAATTTCCAGATAGCTGAACGATGTCTTACCAATGAAAAGAGCCATGTAATCTCGATTGTCGATATAGTCAAGTGTATCTTTTAACCCACTCAGATAGAGATAATCTTTAGTAAATCCTCCTCCACGGTAGGCCCTGGAAACAATAGTAAATGCTCTGAGAGGATCAATGTGATATTCATCAATCAATGCTTCAAAGGTCTTTGAAAAAGTGTAATTGTTTACCATCATATGGACGGTTAAAACACGTAAAGCCAATGTCTTTAAACGCGTTAACGTTAAAGAATTGGATAAATATTCACTAAGAATTGCTAACCCCTCTTGGGTCTGTGTATTTCCTGGTAAACCTAATTTGAATATTTTTAAAGGTTGTATTGTCGAATTAATCGTCGTTACCATATGGACGCCTAATTCGTGATGGATTAAACCTTCTAATTCCGTAGGTGTCCAGTATTTACGTTTATTGATCAATATGGTTTTACGGGAATTATTGACCATAGCGCCAGCAATAATTTTTCCTGTAAGCTCGACACGACATTTAAAACCGTAGTCTTCAATTGCTTTTAAAAAAGACTGACGAGCGTAATCGCCATCTAGTAATTCATCACTGTCTGATTCGTCGTGACGGGCATACAAAATAAATTTGGCATTTTCGATATCTTGATTATTGGGTTCGCCATAATACCTTAATGAGTTATAGAAAAATTGCTCGGTACCGATTGAGGTCAGTAAATCAATCTTTTCGGCATAGGAATTAATTACTGCTCGATAAAGGTTTTGTATCCCGATATCTTTGATGTCGTCGACCGGTAAACGATAAAGACTTTCTTTAAATTGATAAGGATCTATATTTAGCTGACGATAGCGAAAATTGGGTGTTATTTGGTACTTTTTGGCAAAAAAACGTTTTTGCTCTTGTACCGGATTTACAGGGTTAATGTAAACCAGAGTCTCTACATCTTTAGTTAGATTATAGAGTTTATTATCCAGTCTTTTTATCGCTGGATCTAACTTAGAACTTAATAAATCTAGTCGTTTGATTGATTTTCGAATGGTATTTCGTCTGGAAAAGTAAGCGGCATTTAACGAAATCGCGTCTTTTAAGGCAATTTTTAATTCGTTTACCACTATAGGGAATGCTTCTCCAGTATTTTCATCCATATAAATTTTTTTTATTTCTGTTGGTAATACTAAGGTATTTTTAAAATTATTTTTAACATAGGTTGCTAAATAACCCATACCTTGAAATACGGTATTTTTTTCTGCCAAAACTTCTATATTTGGAAGTTCAATATGGTTTAATTTCTTTAAAAAGTGTGTGACTTCGTTCTTCCATCTTTTTTCGTCAATTTGAGCGGTTCCAATATTAAAGCATGGAGTTGCTCTATTGATTCTTAAATAGTTGTAGGAATGAATGTCATATATGACGCAGGCCTGGTATTTTGATTCTATAACCTGGACTAATTGATACAGCAAGTCATAAAAATTTTGATGTTTGGTTAAACTGGAAGTGATCTCTTTGGTATTTAAATGAGAGCTCCAAACCTGTTTCCCCCATGCGCGTGAATAGATACAATCTTCGGGAGTTCGATTTAAATCGTATTCGTAACGAGAGTTTAGTGCGAGCATGGTAATTGGCATTGAACTAATAAACTCGCCGGTAAATGGATCCTCTTCATAAAGCCTTTCAGATTCAGACAGTAAACATTGTTTTATTAGTGATGCACGTAAATTATGACCATGATGTATGGCCGTACATATATATGGTGCGTACTGTTCAATATTTAAAATCAAACCACAGTCTTCGATTATTGCTTCGAAAGCCTGTTTTTCTCTGATTTTTGAGATCGCTTCAAATTTAGATAGTGTCAGCATCGTCAATGGCCTTTCTAAACTCGTTTTTACGGTGAGCAATCAGTTCTTTGGTGTTAACCACACTTTCGACAAAATCGATCACTTGTTTTTGTAGGTTGGTACGATTTAGTTTGTTAATTCGAGTAATTCCTCCCGGGCTTAACACATTAACTTCGATAAGTTTGCCGTTAATAACATCGATCCCAGCAAAATAGAGGCCGTCTCGAACAAGCTTTGGGCCAATAAAATGACAAAGTTCTTTTTCTTGTTTAGATAAGGAATGTTTAACCACAGTGCCACCGGCATGAATGTTTGAACGAATTTCGTTATGGGCGGGAACGCGTCTCATTGCACCGATTGGATGGCCATTGAGCATCATAATTCTTACATCACCTTGATCAGCACCTTCAACGTATTCTTGTAAAATAACGTAGTCGTTGTCGTAAAATTCCAATAACGAACGAAAGTTGTGACGAGCATTTTTCTCTACAACGATAATCCCTTTGCCACCAAACCCATTTAAGGGTTTCATAATCATTCTTTCGGTATCAGATTCGATTAAAACTTTTTCCAAATAATCTTTGCTTTTCGATACATAAGTAACGGGGACAAATTTATGAACTTCGTCGTCAAGGGACGACGTATAAAGCTTGTTATTAGCAATTCTTAGTCCATTAATATCGTTCATAATAAAGGTATCTTCTTTTACCGAATCCAAGAAATTAATCGCAATATTGTCTAGTGGCGGCTCACTGCGCATGATAATGGCATCAAACCCCGCCAATGGTAGGAGAACTTTTTTAAATTTAGCTTTTTTATAAAACGAAGGAATGTTACTGCTGATTTTTTCTTGTTTTATATATACATGGCAAAATGCACGTGTGGTGCTGCCCCGTATGGTTAATTTATTTGGCGTTGTGATGGCAACCGTATGTTTTCGAAATACGGCCTCATGAATTAACCGCAATGTAGAATCGGTTTCTGGATTCAATTGATCCCATGGATACATCATTACGCAAATTTTCATTGTTTCCTCCAGAAAAAATTAACCATAATTAACGGCACTAGCAGAATTTGGAGTACCTTGTACCACATAATTTTCAAATCAATAAACTATAAAAATTAGTCGTTACGACAAAATTATTTTCATTTATTTTTGGTGTGCTTTATGGTTAATATTTGCTAGTTCAGGATTTGGATATACAACTTTCCCCAATTCCACATTTGTTGAAAAAGATCTACTATTTCGAGTCTTTTATTGAGTAAAAAAACGGGGATAGTCATTTGGAGATTTTGTGATGATTGGTAGTGACAAGTATTTCAGACAATTGAAAAAAGAATTGCATAACTTTATGGAGCATAATCCAGCAGTGGTTAATACCAAGCATCCCAAACATAAACTTTGTATGCAGTTAATTGAAGAAGCTAATGCTCAGATATGTGAATGGAGCGAATCGAGGACTCACCCCGATATAAAGCGTCCTAGGAAGAAAAAAAAAGACGAAGTAAAGGAGCAATGATACTTTGGTTAATTTACTCGTTTTGAAAGCCCTATACAGCATGGAGATAGCTAATCAGATGTCGGATATCGTGCTAACTGATGGAATTTATTTTTTTATCAATCCTTGAATTTTACAAAAGCCGTGACGAAATAATTGACCAATAGGATATACAGGTTGGATATTTTGTATAATGAATTGTTTAATATTGAATGGTTCTTTTTCAATTTGATCCAATTTGTTTTGCATATTGGGTAAATTTACCTGATCTGGATTTTTATATTGCGTGAGTTTGATTTTAAAGGTTGAATTTTTGCCATAAACAGCCCGTTGATTAATTTTAAGGTCAATTTGAAGCTGACTATTTCTGCGTCTCATACCATAAGTCGAAATAGGTAATTCAATAATTCTTTCGTGATATGGATTGGTATTTATTTGCCATTCTACATAGTGTCCCATATGGCCATTGATAAGATAATACAATTGGAGAGCATGTGCTTTTTCGCTATGATTTATTATTTTGACATTCATTGCCAAGCGAAACATGGATTCACTAATACAGATCAGTTGTTTGGGAAGACTGAACAAATAACAAGATAATTCTGGTGCTTCAAAACGCAAACACCCATGGATTTTATTTTTATAGGCCAAATAGTACTGGTATTGATCAAAAATTGCTTTAGAGGCTATAAAAGGTGCATATTGTTGTTGTTTAATTGCTATCTTTTGGACCAAGTTAAATGACTTAAGAAAGGGGGTGTCATTATCTTGTTTTGATTCGTCAGTCGCATATAGCGAAGGATAATAATTTTCAAAAGAATACTGTTCCGGTATATATTGGTATTGCCAATCGGCCGGAATTGCGGGCCAGTTTAGGGTCTCAAATACACTTTTTTGGAACAGATAGGGGTAATGAGATACGGCATAGTTAAAATATATGCTCCATTCATCGATGGCATGTTCTAAGCCAATATTAAAAAACTGCTTTACTGCTTGGGCAAAAATGTCTTTGTTGATAATTTGTGGAGCGTGAGAGGAATAAGATAATAACTCATAACTATGCTTTGAAAGTATCGTTTTTAAATTATGTTGTCCTTCATCATAAGCTGAACAGTTATGGTTCCAATTGAGAATGTCGTAAAAAAAATAGGCTTTATAACGTCCATCGGCATCAATAAAATAGCTTAAATCAAGATCTTTGAGTGGTCTATTATCATCGTCAAGCATGACAAACTCATTTTCCAAATGCTCAATATTTAATAAGCTGGCCCTTAGTAACCAATTTTTCTTTTGATGGTTCCGTTGATTAAAATCCTTAGCATAAGGACCTAGTATTTGGGTCTCTTCAATAAGGGTAATTTTTCTCTTGGTCACCAGTTTTTGGGCGACTTCAATATGTTGAGAATTAGTCACCACTATATATTCTTTAACAAAATTGATGTATTTATCGATAGCGCTAATAGTCCCTTGTAGGGTTTCAATATCAATACTGATAAATACAAATTGCAGTTGTGTTTGGTGTTGTTTGGTTTTTATTAAAGTAGTTGGAAAGTGAGCTAAAATGTCAAATAATGACTGACACACTGTTTCCCAACCGATGAATTGATAGTGGTTTTGAATCGTTTGCTTTTTCAGTTTGTAAAGTTCGGGATTGTCATAATACAGAGAGATTATGTCGATAATTTCATTCTGGCTGTTGTAAACGACATAATCGGCAAAATCTCTTCCCACTTCGTACATGGAACTATTTTTCGAAGCGATGGTAAGATTGTTATAGCGTAAAGATTCTGCGATTGGTAGTCCATAGCCTTCGTGTTTCGAAAGATAAATGACCATCCAGGCATTTTTATAAAATAAGCTTAGGGTATCGTCATCGATATTGTTGAGCCAATGAATTTGTTTGTCTTTTAAGGGATGAGATTCTATTTGGCGAATTAAATTATTGACTTTCCAGCCCTGTTTACCAATTAAAATAAGATTTAAATCAGGATATTTTTTGGCCAAAATTGGAAATGCATCAAGGACATTTTTTTGGCTTTTCCGAGGTTCTAAAGTTCCTACAAATAATAGGTATTTTTTCTTTAATAAGTGCTGCTGATCGAAATTGGCTAAGTTATTCTCCGCTTGCTGCATATAATCTGCACCCAAGCCAATCACCCGAGTGGGGATGTTTCTTTTAACACCAATTTGGTTTTTTATGGTTAGAAGGCCTTTTTCTGCTGAGGCTGAATCCAAAAATACCATGTCACTATATGAATATACTGCACTTAAATAAGTGACAAAATTTCGGCAAGTATTTTCATCACAAAATTGAGGAAGCAGAACCGGAGATAAATCGTATAAAAAATTAAAAATATAATAGTTATTTTGTTTTAATTGGGGATATAAATGGTGACGTTTTAGTAAACTATTCCAAGCCGCATCCATATCAAAAAAAATCGCAATCCCAGATTGTGGTTGTGATAAGCCGTTAAATTCTTTTGTTTGTTTAAACTGATAGTCTTTTATATTAAATAAAAACTCCCTCAGTTCGGAATTTTTAATTTGATGCATTGATTGAGTATCGACATCAAATACTAGATAGTAAAAATCCATATTGGGATTTTCATTGTTTAGCGTTCTTTGAATAAATTCTTTTAATACGCGTTGAATCCCGGTATTAATTCGGGTACGTATCCAAAGTGATAAATCAAAATAAATGGATAAGCGATTATTATTCATAGTTGAGTTTAGTTTGTTTTTTAACCCGTTCTTCAGAGTCATATATGGTTTGAATGAGTTCTTGTCTACTGAACCGCTTACGTTTTAATGCACTCCTAAGACTATTAAATGCCGCGTCATCGACAGGTCTATCCAAAATTTTATAAAAACACTCCCGAATAAATTCTTCATCATTTTCAATTTCTAAGAGTTTATTTCTCGGATAGAAAAAAATCGATTCAGATAATCCTTCAGCGCGTTCAAAGTGGATTTCGGTGCTATTATTATGTTGATGCAGATTATCTTGAGTCAATTGGCACAATTTTTTATATATATCTATCATGGGAAATTAATAAAAGTGTTATTAGTCGTTTTTTTTTGCAGGATTATAAGCACATATATTACGTGCTGTAAACCTATGAGCTAAACTTTAAAAAGTGAGGTATACGGCCGGTCTAGAACTAAAAACTAACAAGTTAGTTAAAGTCAGATAAAAAACTAAAATTTGTCAAAATTGGGTGTATAGATGAAAGATCGACAGAACCTAATACGATAGAAAGTATATACCCAAGCTACTTCAATTTGCATGAAAAAATAATTGGCGTCATCCCCGAGGTCTCTTGTCGGGGATCCATTTCTCTCGATAGATTCCCGATAAAAAACTTCGGGAATGACGTATTTTTGAGTGAATACAAAACCTTGCATTTCCATGTATCACAGGTATAGATATCGTTTGCCGGTCAATTAACTAGCACTACTGGGATGCTCCATTTTATTGACAAACATTTTGAGGGCCATCCGATATATTAAGACAGGACTTACCTGAAGGACAATATTTACTATCGATACAAGATATTTCACAGCTTTTTAAAAGATTGCCCGCAATTCCTGTATAGCTAATACAGGAGTAGCCTTCAGCGCATTGTTGCCCTTGACTACAATCATTACTTTGACCAACTATTTCGGATGCTTGGGAGATTGAATGGGGGCCATTAATGGTAGCAGAATAAATCCGCTCATCGACCGTGACTTTGGGGAGTTGCAATTCTTGGTTTTGAGGATTATAAGAAGCCTGGTTTAGATTATCGACGGATGTAATGTGAAAAAAATTGCAGCTGCCCACATCACATGAACCGTTGGCTTGATAAAAGTATCCTTTTACCCAATGTGTTTTTTCGTCATTATAGAAATTATTTAAATCCACAGCTGCACTACCAATGGGTATGGTTAAGCTATTGCTTGAATCACTTAATGCTTGTCCAGTACAACAATTTCCACAATCAAGCGTGCACGCCATGTTGCCACTAAGACTGCCTTGAATTTGAATATTGACCAGAGAGTTATCCAGTACTTCTGAGTGAATATTGCTGATAAAAAGAAAAGAAAAAAGTAGAGTATAAAGTTTCATTTTTGGCTATTTGCGTATGAGTAATTATAATATTGATAAGCATAGCAAATAGTGACTCATCATTAAACCTAGAACTTAAATTTGACAAGTAAAATTATGTCGGTTAGAAAAAAATTTGAAAAATTGGGTAGGTGCTTTGTTGCAGTGATTTGTATCGAATAAAGCATCTACCCAATTACTCAAAAATTATTTAAAAATTTAAGAATATTGGGAAAGACATCGTTAGGTAAACTGACTGACAATATTCGCTAAAATTCCATTAAATATAGCCAATAAAAAGACTACAACAGAAAAAAAACTAAATGAAATAACTATTGCGGATAAAAGTTTTTTACCCGACTCTTCAATAACTCTAAATGCTCTAATGAAAGACCAATACATAAGTAAAACCTCGTTTGAGAAAAAATTAAATTCAGTATATAAGTATAAACTAATATGTGGTGTGACATATATCACAATAATGCTATATTGATTTGTTTGATTATTGAAAATATTTATAATGAATTTTATGATTGAGATATTTCCTATTTACACTAAAATAGATAGCATTGTAGAAAAAAAATAATTGAAGAAGGGAAGTGGTGAGTGATGTGTCTACTAAGTTAACACTAATTGTAATAATGAGCTTACTTGCCTCAATCTGTCATGCTCAAATATATAAATGGGTTGATGCAAATGGAATTCAGCATTTCTCTAATCGACCTCCACCTGATGGAGCATCCGCTCAAACAGTTAAGCTACCCAAGTTTAAAAAAAAGCATAAATCATTACCGACTGAAAAGAAAAAAGTGATTATTTATAGTACGGTCTGGTGCGGTGTCTGTAAAAAAGCGAAGCTTTATTTTCAACAAAATAATATTGCATTTAAAGAATATGATATTGAAAAAAGTTTTCAAGCCAAACTACGCTTTAAAAAATTGGGCGGTAAAGGAGTACCGTTAATTTTAATTGGTGACCAAAAAATGATAGGTTTTAGTAAAGAGCGTTTTAAGAAAATGTATGGTTCCTAAACCATCACTAAGACATTTAATCGGCTAAACTTTTTTGTAAATGAATTGCCTGATTGAATTCCTCATTAGGCATCGGCTTGGCAAATAAAAAACCTTGGTATTTTAAACAGCCATGGGTAGTTAAAAAATCCATTTCTTCTTTGATTTCAACACCTTCTGCGACCACATCCATTTGTAGGTTTTTGGCAATGGAGATAATACTTTCAGCAATAGCTTTTCCGCTGCCGTCAATGGATATATCCATTACGAAAGAGCGATCGATTTTAAGTTCATCAAATGGCAATCTTCTTAAATAAGAAAGTGATGAGTATCCTGTACCAAAATCATCCATTGAAAATCGAATTCCCAGCTTTTTTAAGCTATGCATTTTTTCAATGGTACGCTCAAAATTATCGATAACTACCGATTCAGTGAGTTCTAGCATTAAATGAACGGGTTCAATTTTAGAAACCTTTAAAATCATATTAATGTAAGTTTCAAAGTTATCTTGGTGGAATTGACGAGGGCTGACATTAACTGATATGTGATTGAGCAAAGAATCAAAGTAACCATTCTCCTCCCAAATTTTTATTTGTTTACAGGCTAACATCAGGACTTTCTCACCAATTGGTAAAATCATACCTGTTTTTTCAGCTAAAGGAATAAATTCATGGGGTGGAACCATGCCTTGTTTGGGATGATTCCAACGCAATAGAGTTTCGGCGCCTATATAATGGCCTTGGTTATCAACCTGTGGTTGATAATACAAAATAAACTCTTCCCGTTCTATTGCTTCTCGAAGGTCAATTTCCATTGCTAAACGACTTTGCGCTTGTTGTTGAAAACTTTCGTGGTAAAGCTCGATAGTGTTTCGACCTCGTTTTTTCGCCAAAGACAATGCGATATCAACATATTTCAAAAGGTCATCGGCACTGGTATTGGTTTCGGGAAAAAGAATGACGCCAAAGCTAGCACTAAGATAAAGTTTGCTTTCTTGGATATAATACGGTTTTGTTAGATTTTGACGAACTGATTCAGCGATAGCTAGTGCGAGTTTTTGTGCTTTATCATGCTGCTCAGAAAGTTTAGGAATCAGAATATAGTATTCGTCACCACCAACATAATACACTTTTTGGGTTTCATCTTGTGTTGATTGAATACGTTGTCCGACCTGTTTAAGTAAAATATCGCCTAATTTATGGCCAAGACATTCATTGATGGTTTTAAAGTGATCTAAATCCAACTGTAATACGGCCCCATAGGTAGAGGTTTTTGTTGCCAATTCTTGACGAAAATCTTCTAAAAGTAGGGTACGATTGGGTAATCCGGTTAATTCATCATAATAAGCCAGATAATATATTTTTTCTTCTGCTTGCTTTTGCTCCGTTACATCTTTGGCTGTTCCTGATAAAGAGGTTGCTTTTCCTGTCTCATCACGTTCAACCCGATAATTGACCCAAATATGCTTGATTTGATTTTGCTTAACAATAATACGATAGCTTAGCTCTGCTTGTAGAGCCGTTGAGTTATACACTTTGGTAAATGATTCTGTCACCCTTGTTAGGTCATCGGGATGGATTCGTTGCCTATAGGTTTCTTGAGAGGGTTTTTGTTCAAGAGCTACATCAAAAATTTCATGCATACTATCAGACCACCAAATTTCTTGAGTCAAAACATCATATTCCCAGGTACCGTTTTTTCCGATACGTTCAGATTCGTTGAGACGGTTTAAAGTCTGTTTGAGTTTTTCCTGATGTTCTAAGAGGGAGGTTTCGACGGATTTTTGTTGAGTAATATCTTGAGCCACACCGATTACACTTTCAACTCGTCCTGATGTGTTCCTTTTGAAGATAGTGTCTCGGCTGCTAAACCAACGCCACTCCCCATTTTTATGTCTCATACGATATTCAATATCAAAAATTTCATAGTCTTTGCCTTTACGCATAAGGTTGTGATGTAACTTGAGTTTGGCTAAGTCATCTTGATGTATGATTTGAGGGCCGAAATTTTCTTTCATATCAATAACTTCTTCACTATTATATCCAATCGCACGGCTCACTGATTCACTTAAAAAAATATGACGGTGTGAGACAAGATCAAAGACATAAATAACGTTTGGATTGGTGGCCAAAATATGTTCAATAAAAGCTTGTTGATCTTTTAATACTTGCTGAGCTTGTACACGGTCGGAAATATCAGTAGAAACAGAACAAATTCCATATGGAGCTTGGCCAGGTACAGATACCGGAAATTTAATCGTAATATAGGTGTGGAAAGTTCCATCCTTATGTTTTAAGGTTTCTTCAATATCCACGGGTTTATCCGTTTCTAATACTTCCGAATCTTTTAGTGTTCGGAAGTGTGCAATATCTTCTGGAAATATTTCATGGACATAACGATTAACCAGTGATTGGGAAGAGTTTTTATAAGTGCGTTCAAATTGTTTGTTAACTAGCAATATTTTACCCTCAATGTCTTGGATTGATATGAGTGAGGGAGAATGATCTAATATGGCTCTTAAGCGGGTTTCACTGGCTTGAATTTGTTGCAGTAAGTTCAGTTGTGAACGCATGGGTTTTAAAATTAAAGCATAGACCAATAGGGAGGTAATCGAGACATAGAGCATTCCTTTAAACGATTGAATACTGGTTAATGTATCGACATCGCTAAAGAAATAAACGGCTATTTGGTCCGAAAATAATATCCATGCCAAAGAAAATAAGAAAAAAATAAAAGTGCCTTTAAGGGCTATTTTCTGTGGATGGTTGGTTTTTATAAATTTTAGTGCATATGAAAACACGTTGTAATATTCTTTTATTTAGTTGAACAAGTTTTAATAAATTATTGTTGAAATATAAAAAACATCAAGGTATGTATATACCCAAGCCGCCTGAAAACGCAGGTTTCAGCAAGTCCATAAGGGGATCTATTCAAGGCATGAAGGCAATGTAATAGCCAGGCCTATTTCGAGTCTTCATTTGGGTATATACCGAATCAACTTGAAAGTGTTGGGTTGAATACCTGAAAATTATCATTAATTCTGGAGTCTAATGAGTTGCCAATATCCGGTAAAATAATGTCAAAAAACTCATTAATTTTCTGTCGAAACTCT
>Ga0209692_10000296_pt1 | contig 143782 bp, 127 predicted proteins | sample tdDd472_FD_187129 | JGI IMG/M metagenome (GOLD analysis project Ga0209692, IMG submission 187129) | Marine sediment microbial communities from the Atlantic coast under amendment with organic carbon and nitrate - tdDd47.2 (SPAdes)... | ecosystem: Environmental > Aquatic > Marine > Coastal >... | reverse complement strand
CCGGTAAAGGTAGTATTCATTTTGACGAATTCCCTTTGTTTTGATTGTTTGTTTAGTGGTAAACAAAGCATATCATGCAAAGCGGAATTCGTCAATTTCTATTGTAATTTCAATATGTTGAGTTTTTAATATTGCCGATTTTTATCACCGAAAGTTGAGTTAATAAGTATTTAAAGAGCAATTAAATAAATTAACAAAGAGGTAATCTTTATGGAAAATTGGTTTTTAAAAAATATCATAGGCTATGATTTGCTATCTGCTGAAGAAAGAGAATCCATAAAGTATTTTTCTATATTATGGAGCTTCTTTGAAAATTATGTCATGGATACAAATGCAAGTTTTTATCGGATTCAACAAAAAATGACTGAATGGGATAAAATAGGCCCGTCCAGGATGCAACTTTCCATCCTTCAGGATTGGGGAACAAAAAAAATGATGGTATTTGAAAATTAGAACATGATGACAAAACACATATATATCGACGTGGATGACGTGCTGTCAAAAACCACGGAAACCTATACCCAGATTCTTGAAGAGGAGTTCGGCCGGATCGTGCCCTTTGAGAACCTTACCACCTTTGACCTAAAGGCCTCTTTTCAACTGACAGATAATGAATTCCATTATTTTTTCGACCGGGTTCACCAGGAAGACCATCTTTTGAGTTTCGATCCGGTGGCTGGGGCGGTTGAAGGGTTGACATTCTGGGCCGGCCGGGGACATTCCATTGATATTGTCACGGGCCGTCCTACTTCGGCTCGGGAGGTGACCCTGGAGTGGCTGGCAACCCACGGGGTGCCCTATGATGACTTTATTATGGTGGACAAGTACAACAGGCCTGGGAACGACATGTCCATTGCCGTATCAAAGGATGAACTGGCTGTGCGGCCCTATGATTTGGCTGTGGAGGATTCCGGGGAGATGGCCTTGTTCCTGGCCCATGATATGGGGGTGACCACGGCCCTGGTTGACCGGCCCTGGAACCGGAACTGCCCGGATAATACCAGGGTGTTCCGGTGCCGCTCCTGGCAGGAGATTATTCCCATGGCCGACGTTCCCCATTCAGGTTAGGAGGAAAATATTCAATGGATCCGAAGTTTGAAAAACTGATGGATGGGATCGGGGAGAAGATCCTCACCGCCCTTGAAACGGATGCCCGGATATCCTACAGCCGCCTTGGCAGGATCGTGGGCCTGTCCACCCCGGCCGTGACCGAGCGGGTGAGGAAGATGGAAGAGGCTCGCATTATCCAGGGATACCATGCCAGGGTCTGCCGGGAACCCTCCGGGTCCAGGGTCTCCGCCTTTGTGGAACTGGATGCTGTAGCTGCCTTGTATGACCGGGTGAAACAGGCCGCAGACCGATCGGCCCAGGTCCTGGAATGCCACCATGTCAGCGGTCAGGCTGCTTTTATTATAAAGGTGCGGGTGGATTCCGTGGCGGATCTGGAAGCCCTGGTGGCAAAATTCAGCCCCTTTGGAAAAACCCGGACCAGCATCGTGCTCTCATCCTCCAAAGAAGACCGGTGAAAATGTTCCGGTTTAAAGCCCCTTGAGACTCCCGCCTGGATAAGGATCGGCTCCCAGATTATTTGATCTTTTGTTTTCAAAATACCCAGTCTTTTGAAGGGTTCTGAAATTCACAGGTTTTCATTGTCGTCCACTTGAAACTGCTGACACAGGGATTCCAAGACAGAAAATTCGGTAATCTGTTGAATTTTCAGAGGTAAGGATTGATTTGAAAATTGTAAATTCAGACAATAATAATAAAATTGACAAACAAAAATACTGGGTATAAGATTATAAGATTTTGGTATATGCTCGGATGCAGGGGAGTCTGGAACGAAAGATCCTATCCTGTGAGACGTAACCCCATGGTTTTCACAAACTGGAGATATGGTTGCTTGCCTGGTGTATACTGGCAGGAATACAAGAAGATTTTTACCATGATTATGCGTTTTGCCCCTGAGTTCAGGAAAGGATAGACAAGCCCATGACAATATCCATTACAGAGTTGTCGTCATACATAGGCGTGACCCCGGCCACAATAGAGCGTTGGGTCAGACAGGGTAGAATACCGGCCTCCCGCAGCAAAGATAATTTTCGCTTCCGCATCCAGGATGTTGAAAAATGGGCAAGCAGGCAAAATATACAATTGAACTACCCGGGGAGTCGAAGGACGGAACCCGTTGACGGCCCTTCCGTTAAACTTTCGGCCGCTGTTAAAAGTGGCGGCATTTATTACAATGTTCAGGGAGAAGATAAAAACGGGGTTTTAGAGGCCGGCCTTGAAATCATGGAAAATATCCCGGCTGATTTTAAACAGGACGTGCTGGAACGGATTTTAGAGAGGGAAAAGGCTTTGTCCACTGGTATCGGCAATGGTATTGCCATTCCCCATCCAAGGGATCCGCTGGGATACCTGGCATATCCCATGGTTACTATTTGTTTTTTAAACACCCCCGTTGATTTTCATGCATTGGATCACCAGCCGGTTTCCATGCTGATATTTTTGTTTTCCACCTCTCTTTCGCTTCACCTTCCCCTGCTTTCCTCTTTATCCCGATGCCTGAAAAATCATCGGTTTACGGAGTTCCTGAAAACCGGACCCAGTTTGGAAAATCTTGTGAAAGAAATTGAAATATTAGAGGCATGAAATTACAAAGATTTCTCATACCTATGGCTTTTGTTAAAACCAGCTATATATTCCTTTACAACCGGCTTTTCCGTCATGATGACAGGCTTCTGATGATTGCGGCAGGGGTTGTAACCGGCATATGCAGCGGGCTGGCTGCGGTGGCGCTGAGGTTGTCCCTGGAATGGATCATTGAATGCCTCCATCCCGTTCGGCATTATACCTGGGCCATCGTTCTACCGGGTATCGGAGCGGTCCTGTCCTCTCTCTATTTGAATAAAATCGTTAAAGAGGCTCCCGGCCACGGGGTGCCGGAAGTCATATATGCGGTTTCAAGGTATGGGGGATTGTTACGTTTCAGATCAAGTTTTTCCCGGCTTATTTCCAGTTTTCTAACCATTGGAAGTGGGGGGTCGGCAGGGCCGGAAGCGCCGGTGGTTATGAGCGGTTCTGCCATTGGTTCCAATATTGCGAAAGTGCTGGGTTTAAACGACCGGCAAAGGGTTACTCTGGTGGGATGCGGGACATCCGGTGCCATTGCCGCTATATTTAATGCGCCCATTGCCGGCCTGATTTTTGCTGCCGAGGTTATTCTCGGGGAGTGGAAATTTGTCAATATCATCCCCATTGCCATCGCGGCTGTGGCCGGAGCAGAAGTGTCACAGGCCATCATACCGGAACAGGTTCTTTTCAACCATGAGCCGTTCAGGTTGGGCATTATTGACAGTTCGGCATGTCTGGGACTTGCCTTGGGAACCGCTTTAGTATCTGTTCTATTTACGAAAATCATGAGACAATCCGGACGCTTTGCCAAGGGGACGAAAGTGCCGGTCTGGTGTCGTGCTGCAATCGGTGGATCCGTTGTCGGACTGATTTCAATGAAATTCCCGGTGGTTCTGGGCGAAGGATATTCCTATATCCAGTCCATGATATCAGGCACATTTTCCATGGGTCTGATCTTAACCGGCATCGCAGTGATTGCCAAGGTCGTTGCCACATCAGCCACCCTGGGATGGGGCGGGTCCGGTGGTATTTTCGCCCCCTGCCTGCTCATCGGCAGTCTGACCGGGACAATGTTCCACCAATTGATCGTTTCCCTTTTCCCGGAAACCGGTTTTGCCGGCAGTGGCGCATATGCCCTCCTTGGCATGACAGGGCTGATCAGCGGCGTCATGCAAGCCCCCTTAACCGGCATCTTTCTGATTGTCGAAATCACTGGCGGGTATGAAACCATCCTTCCCCTGATCCTTGTATCATCGTTATCATCAACCATAACCCACTATATTGAACCGGCATCTTTCTATTTTAAAGAATTGATTGATCGTGGACAATTTCTAAGGCCGGGAACCGATGCCAGGATTCTGGCGGACCTCAACCTGGGGGAACTTCTTGAAACGAAAGTGCATACCGCGCCTGAGAATATGCTGTTCAGGGATTTTATTGAGCTGATTAAAATCTCTGAACAGAATTATTTTCCGATCCTTGAGGAGGATACAAATCGGTTCAGGGGGATCATAAAAATTTCAGCGATTCGACGGTATGTTCTGGATCCGGGGATGTATGACATGGTGTTTATAAACCAGATCATGGATACCCGCATTCTTGCCGCTTCAATGACGGATGATCTGCAGGAGGTGTTAAACCTTATGGATGCCGATGCCATGGACACCATACCCGTTGTAGAAGAAGACCGGTTTATCGGCATGATTTCAAAAACAAAAATTCTTGATCTGTATCGAAGGGAACTCATGATGCAGACAAGCCCCCATTAACATCATAACTATCCTAAAGGAATTATAATGGACTACAAATTGTTGCACATTTTTAGAAACACACCCTTTGGCAGGGAGACCTTCCTGCAGTCCCTTTATTTTTGTAAGAGGATAAAGGCTACCCCAGTGGTTTATATTCCTGAAAATGATAAATTTTTGTTTTATTTTTCCAGCGATGTTATTCAGGTGGACTTGGATCACAGCTATCTTACGGATCCTGATACCGCTGAAGAACATGCCCGTGATCTCTTGGCAGATGAAGGGCTCAAATCTATTTTTTACCGTCCTAAAAACTTTACCGCCTCCACCCTCCCGGATATCTCCCCCAACTTTGATTTTTTTTGTTGCCCCAGATCCATCAGTGACCTGTCCTCAAAGATTGGACTGGGCTATCTCGGGCCTAAGGTCAGGCGGATCATCAAGCATGCAACTTTTCCCGTTTTTATAACCAGCCCTGTCTTTAAGCCTTGGGAAAGTATTGCCGTATTCTTCGGCGGTTCTGAAAATGCTGTGAATGCACTGAAACTGGGAGTGAAGATTTCACTTGCATCGGGAGTCCCCCTGGAAATCTATACATACATGGAAAAAGGGGATCAGGAATATTATAAGAAGATAGCAGAGAATGAGGCATTCTGGGAATTGGCGGATCAGCAGATCAGGGACTGGCATTTTTACGAACAAGGCAGTTTTGACTCAATGCTTTATTCGGTTCCCCATAACGGACTGATCGTCTTGGGAGCCTATGGGCATGGGGTTGTAAAAGAGGTCCTTTTCGGAAGCAAGCTGGAACATATCCAGTCAACACTTGCCAATAATCTGCTGGTGTCAGGTCCCAAAAACAAGATCTCGTTACGATAGGTTAAAGGCAATCCGTCCATGAAAGCCCGGGGCATTGTGTTCTCTTCCTCCAAAGAGGCCCGGTGAAAATGTTCCGGGTTAAAGCCGCTTGAGCTTGTCCAGCGCCTTGACCGGCCCCAGAAGGATCAGAAAATGGTCCGGTCCCACCTCAAAATTACCCGTGGGAATCACGGTAGGTCTTTTGTCCTCTCCCTGGGCAACGGCAATGACCTGAACCCCATACCGGTTGGTCAGATTCAGTTTGCTTAAGGGCTTTCCAATGAATTTTTTCGGGGCTGCCAGCCGGATAGTGGCATACCCTTCCATAAAGGGCAGGTAGTCCAGCATGTCCGGGGAATGGAGGCGTTCGGCCATGGACTCGGCCATATCTTTTTCCGGAAGAAAAACCTGGGTCACCCCGATTTTATTAAGAATCTTGCCGTGGGCCCGGCTCAGGGCTTTGGCATACACGTTCTCGAGCCCCAGTTCCATGAGGTTCAGGGCCGAAAGGATTGAACTGCTCAGCACAGATCCTGTACTGAGGATCACGGTGTCGAATTCCCCCAGGCCCAGCTCCTTCAGGGCTTCCGGATCGGTTGAATCCCCGATCACGGCCTGGCTCACATGGTCTTTGATGGTCTGGATCTGTTTGGGATCAATATCCACAGCCAGGACCTCATTGCCGCGTTCATAGAGGCATCTTGCCAGGTAATAGCCGAAATTTCCAATACCGATTACTGCAAATTGTTTCATGGTAGGGATATCATCCTGTCATTATATTTTCCCGGGCATACTGAATCCGGGAGGGGGTTTGGCGGACAAGGGCAGCTCCCATGAACAGGGGGCCCAGCCGTCCCATGAATATGATGGCGGAAATAATCAATTTCCCTGTAATTGAAAGATCTGCGTAATGCCCATGGACAGCCCTGCAGTACCAAAGGCTGATACGACTTCAAAGGCGATCTGTGCAAACCCCTGGTGCTCGGCAATTTTTGATATTCCGTTGGCTTCAGTCATAAAAAGGAGCATGGTGCCGAGAATGACAACCCCCATGCCCAGAAGGAGAATATTGGTGGCCCGGTTGATGTCGGCACTGGGAATGGTCCGGCCCAAGACCTGGGCCTGATCCTTTCCCCGGACCCGGGAAATGCCTAAAAGAACCAGGGCGGCTGCCGTGGTGATTTTAATTCCCCCTGCACAGGACCCCGGGCCGGCCCCGATAAACATGAACAGCATGAAAAGGGAAAGGGTCTCATTGGTCAGCGCCCCGGTATCCACGGTGTTGAACCCGGCTGTCCGAGTGGTAACGGACTGGAACAAACCCGCCATTATTTTTCCCGGAAGTTTCATGCCCTTGATGGTATTATCCCATTCCATCCCCATAAACACCAGGGTTCCTATAAACACCAGCACCAGGGTGCTTAAAAGGGTCAATTTGGTGTGCAGGCTCAGCGCCTGTGCGTAAGATTTCCCAGATCTCGGAGATGACCAAAAATCCCATGCCGCCCCCTATAATCAGGCCCATGACGGTAAAATTGATCACCGGATCCAGAACATACCCCGAGAGGCTGTCCGGAAAAAGAGCAAACCCGGCATTGCAAAAGGCTGAGACCGAATGGAAAATGGCGTAATATGCTGCCTGCCCCGGTTCACGTATTTCGGCAAACCTGGGAAACATGATTATAGCGCCAGCCAGTTCAATACAGATAGTGATGAGCACCACCTGCCGGAGAATTTTGCGGGAAGGCCATTTCCCGCTCCCGGTATAGGTGTCCTGGAGGATATGACGGCTGGTCAGGCTGGCTCTGCCTCCGGCCACCATAATGAGGAGGGTTGAAAGGGTCATGATTCCGAGCCCTCCGGCCTGGATAAGGAGAACCAGTACGATTTGTCCGAACAGGGTCAGGCGAGTGCCGGCACCAATTACGGAAAGTCCGGTGACGCAGACCGCCGAGGTGGAGGTGAAAAATGCCTGAACAATGTCCAGGGAAGCATCAGCAGCATCGTCCCAAGGGCAATTAGGATAAGAAACCCTGCAATGGTCATTCCGGCAGGGGACAGCTTCCCTGGTTTATTTATTTTTCTGCGTATTGCATCCATTTTTTTATTTCTGTTTTCCTGAAAAACAGTATTTTTCAAATGGATAATTCCCTGATTCATGGGTTGATTTCTAACACAAAAGTTTTATCTTTTTCCATAGCCCCGCCATGGGGGTGAACCCTAATCCCTGATAAGCGGAGGTGACTCATGGGTAATCAATTAAAATCAGTCTTTTTGCTAACGGCCATGACCGGTTTGTTTCTTTGTCTTGGATACCTTCTGGGCGGTCAGTCAGGCATGTTCATGGCCCTTATTTTTGCCGGTGCTGTGAATGTGGGCAGTTATTGGTATTCCCATAAAATTGTTTTGAAAATGTACAGGGCCCAGCCCCTGGAACGGTCCCAGGCACCGGGTCTTTTTGATACCGTTGCCCGCCTGGCCGGCCGGGCCGGGTTGCCCATGCCCCAGGTGTATCTTATTCCGGAAAATTCTCCCAATGCCTTTGCCACTGGCCGGAATCCTGCGCATGCAGTGGTGGCCGTCACCCAGGGCCTGTTGAATCTTATGAATCAGGATGAGCTCGAAGGGGTCCTGGCCCATGAGCTGGGACACATCAAAAACAGGGATATCCTGATTTCAACCATTGCCGCCACCCTGGCCGGGGCCATCATGTGGATCGCTACCATTGCCAGGTTTTCCGTTTTTTTTGGGGGCAGTGATGATGAGGAGGGCGGACTGGGGATCATTGGGGTACTGGTGCTGTCCATGGTGGCACCCATGGCCGCCATGGTTGTCCAGATGGCGGTGTCCCGGTCCAGGGAATATCTGGCGGACGCCACGGCGGCCCGGATTACCGGTAATCCCGGCGGTCTTGCATCTGCCTTATCCAAGCTGGGAGCTTACAGTCACGGAGGGCAGGTAGATGCCAACCCTTCCACCGCTCATATGTTTATTGTGAATCCGCTGTCCGGCAAACAGATGATGAATCTGTTTGCCACCCATCCCCCCATTGAGGATAGGGTGGCCCGGCTCCGTGGACAGGATCGGACACCGCCTTTTTCAGGGACAGCCCGTGGTAACGGTAAACAGCAGACCCTGGCAGACCAGGGAAAATCATTCTGGGACAACTTGTCCTGATTAAGGAAAAAGGGGAAATCTTATGGCAGTCGGATGGGCAAAAGACGGAGCGGTTCAGGAACAGATTGATGCGGGCATCGACGATGCGGTAAGTCTGGCCAGAAGCCGGCTGCCCAAAGGCGAAAGCCTGACCCATTGCCAGGCCTGTGAGGAAGAAATCCCAAAAGCCCGGCAAAAAGCCGTTCCAGGGGTTCGCCTCTGCGTGGCCTGTCAGGCTGAGCTTGAAGAAAACCAGGCCGCTTCAGCGGGAATCAACCGCCGTGGAAGCAAGGACAGTCAGTTGAAATAGAATTTATTTTTGCCGATTCTGTGCCATGGCGGGATTTTCCTGGTTCGTGATTCTGTTCGTTCTTATGGCCAACCCCTTTATTCGGTGTGATCATCGGAGGGCCACAAAAGTAATCAATGCCCCCAAAGCCGTCAGGCCGACGTTTGTCAGCCTAAAAATTGAATCCGTCACCCCCCTGGGCCGGTACCTCGATTTCCAGCCGGCGTGACGGCGGTGCCTCTGCCTTTTTATGGACGGTGTGGGGGTGAACGTAGATGGACTTATTGGGCTTGGCCGGGCAGACATGTTCGCAGGCCCCGCATCCCAGGCAGATTTTTTCATTGACCTTGGGCACTTTGACCTTTCCTTCTGTGACCATGGTCACGGCCTTTGTGGGGCAATGTTCGGAACAGGCCCCGCAGTCGGTTTTCTGGAGTACCACTATACAATTATCCCGGATGAATTTTACCACACCGGTCTGAATGGTTTTTTTTTCTTCCAAAGAAAAGGAGGTGATGGCATGGGTGGGGCAGGCCTGGCCGCATAGGTTGCAGTTCAAGTTACAGAATCCGCTTCCCGGGTCCAGAAAGGGCATGAACAGCCCGGCCAGACCGTATTGGGTAATACCCGGCTGTAGCACATGGGCTGGACAGCGGGCCACACAGGCATGGCAGCCCGTACAGGTGCCTGTAAAATGGTCCAGGCTCAGGGCCCCCGGCGGCAGGATGGGGTGGGGGAACAGGGGGACTTGGATTTTGTTGGGGATGGTTACTTTTACTGTTTCAATCCCTTCACTGGCCCGGGGCAGCAGTGCCAGGGCTGTGCCCACGGCGGCAAGAAATCCCCTGCGGGTATGGGTGGGGTGGCCTTCGCTTGGGGGGATCGGGGCTGCAAGGGGCAGACTGTACCCGTATACGGCCGCCCCTGTGGGACAGGTGTCCAGACAGTTGAAACAGGCCACACACCGGCTGTGGTCAATGATCCTATCCTTTAAGTCGATGCAGTCTGATTTACAGATCCTCTCACATTTGCCGCACCCAATGCAGTCATTTTCTTTGATCAGGATTTTGACAGGCGCGGCTTTGGCGCAGAGCCCCAGAAAAGCACCCACCGGGCAGATCGTATTGCAGTACAGGCGCCCCCGGGTCAGGGCAAGGCTGCAGACAAGGGCTGCGAATCCCAGGGTAAAACCAATCATTCCCAGATGGAGGCCCTTGAGGGGATGGGGGGGGATATCATAATTCCCCGCCATCTCCAGGGCATAAGCAGCTCCGTTGTTTCCCAAAATGACCAGGGGTTTGACCAGGGCCACGGCCATACGGCCGAAATTGCTAAAGGGGTCCAGCAGATTGATCATGAGCATGGAGCCTGAGGCAAAACAGAGCATCGTGCACATCAAAAGGCCGTACCGGATCATATTGCGGGGTGGGGCATACCTGTGGTGGATGGGCCTGGTGGCCTTTTTTTTTAGAAAAGCAATCATATCCATGAATATACCCAGGGGACAGACGGATGAGCAATATATCCGTCCGAAAACCAGGGTCAGTCCAAGAACCAGGATACATCCGGTGGCGGCAATGCCAAAGGCCCGTGTGGCATATAGCAATGAGGGCAGAAACTGGAAGTATACCCCTGTATCATAGATCCATTGGGGGACCGCACCGTGGATATCCAGAAAAACGATATTGATGCTGAGGAAAAATCCGCCGGCCAGGAATACCCGAAGTCTTTTCAGGGGGCTGGCGGACCTTTTTTTCCGGGAGGCGGCCCTGCTCATATGCGGATTTTTCGAATGTTCAGAGAGGATAGATCCATGGTGCCTACACCTAAATCCTGTGCCTTTTTCATATAGCTGATCTGTGAGGGATCCATGCCGAACATTCTGGCTGCGGCCGTGTCCGCTGCCACGGGATCAGTGGACATCAGCAGGGCCTTCATGAGCACGGTGTCATTAATGGAAACTCCTCTGGGTCCGTTAACCTTCAGGACCCGGTATGCATCAATGACCGTGAGGTCGGGTACCCGGTAGGTGGCAAAATCGGCAATGCACTGGTGCAGGTCGTTGCGGTGCCACCAGCCCCGGTCCCAGACCACGCCCATGAGGTTTTTCATGCCCATGGTCAGTCCGGTGGAACTATGGTTTTTCAATACCGGCACATTGATGAACACGTCGGCCTCCAGGAAGAGTTCATGGGCCTCCACCTGTTTGAGCACCTTTGCCCTGGGCACCTGAATTTTTTGGTAATGCCTGGTGCTGTTCCCCGGCACCATTGTGCCGCCGGCTTCTTTAACCCCATGTTTGATGCCTGATCGTTCATAGCAGCGCTGCCAGGCATCACAGGTATGGTCAAATACATACACTTTTCCGGCGCCTGCATCCAGGCTCTGTTTCACCATCTGCATGATTAAATCGGGGTTGGTATTTGCGGCCCGCTCCGGGGCGGTATCCCATCCGATATTGGGTTTAATGACCACGGTCTGGTTGGGTTTTACAAACCGCCTCATCCCGCCCATGGCCTCGATGCCCTTGTCAAACATGGTTTTGGGCTCGCCTCCCATGAGTGCTGTAATATCCGGGTATTCCGGGGCGCTGAGAAGGGTTTTGGGATATCCGGCCATGACAGCTCCGGCACCGATGGTCAGATTAACGGTATTTTTTAAAAAAGATCGCCTGTCCATGACATCCTCCCGGGTCTTTATCCATAACTTGTATTTCGTCGATCGTTTTAGCGCGAATAATTAATTTAACATGATCCGGGTATGAACGGAATAAGTTTGATGGAGTTTGTGGTCGCTAATTTTATTTGTCTTTACAAAACACCTTCAATACTTACCTTGTTTTGAACATTTCAATAGAGATTTCAACAAAGGAGGTTGCCATGCCTTTGGATATCATTGAGACATTTCAAATCAGCCGGCTCAGCATCCTGAACGAAAACGGGAACGTGGACAGGGAACTGGAACCCGACCTTCCCGAGGGCAGTCTGATTAAACTGTACGAAGCCATGAGCCTGTCCAGAATGATGGATCAGCGAATGCTTAACCTCCAGCGTCAGGGGCGGTTGGGCACCCTGCCTGTATGTACGGGCCAGGAAGCGGCTTTCTGTCCGCCTATTCTGGCCTTAAGGGATACGGACTGGTTTGTGGGGTCTTACAGGGAACTGGGTGCCCGCCTCATGCGGGGCGAGTCCCTGACCAATGCCCTTATGTTTTACAACGGGTATGAAGAGGGCAATGTAAACCCGTCCAATGACCGGACCCTGCCGGTCTCCATTATTCTGGGATCCCAGCTAGCCCACGCCGTGGGTTTGGCTTATGCTTCCCGGCTGTTGGGGGAAAAAGAGACCATTGCCCTGGCCATGTTTGGAGACGGTTCCACCTCTGAAGGGGATTTTCACGAGGCCCTTAATTTTGCCGGTGTGCTGAATGCGCCAGTGGTCTTCCTCTGCCAGAACAACCAGTTTGCCATTTCCACCCCCAGGCAGTTCCAGACCCGGTCGGAAACCATTGCCCAGAAAGCCATTGCCTACGGTATCCATGGGATACAGGTGGACGGTAACGATGCCCTGGCCGTTTACCTGGCCGCCAAAGAGGCCGTGGACCGGGCCAGGGCCGGTGGGGGACCCACCTTGATCGAGGCGGTAACCTTCCGCATGGGCATGCACACTACGGCCGACGATCCCACACGATACCGGGCCGATGAGCAGGTCGCCGCCTGGGAGAACAAAGACCCTTTGATCCGGTTTAACATTTATCTATCTGAAAAAGGCATTTGGGATGAGGAAAAACAGGCGGACCTGGAAAGCCGGTTAAAGGCGCGCATCGATAAACGGGTCACGGAATTTGAACAGGGAATTGAGGTTAAGCCGGATGCCCCGTTTGACCATGTATTTGCCGTACCCCCGGAGAGCCTGGAAGATCAGCGCCGGCAGTTCCTTGCAGACCTGGAAAAGGAGGGAATTCATGGCTAAGATTAATATGGTACAGGCATTGAACGCAAGCCTCCACGAGGCCATGGATCAGGATGAAAAAGTCCTTGTCATGGGTGAGGATGTGGGGATAAACGGCGGGGTATTCCGGGTGACCGACGGTCTCTACGATAAATTTGGCCGGGACCGGGTCATTGATTCCCCTATTGCCGAATCCGGTATTCTGGGAACAGCCATCGGCATGGCCATGGCGGGTTTGCGTCCAGTAATCGAGATGCAGTTTTCCGGGTTTTCCTATGAAATGATGCACCAATTGGAGGGCAATGCCTCCAGGATGCGGAACCGGTCCAGGGGACAGTTCACCGTGCCTCTGGTGGTGCGTATGCCATACGGGGGCGGTGTTAGGGCCTTGGAACATCATTCCGAAAGCAAGGAGGCCTATTACGGCCACACTGCAGGGGTCAAGGTGGTGATTCCCTCTACCCCTTCAAATGCCGGGCCTCTGCTCCGTGCTGCCATTGATGATCCAGATCCGGTGATTTTCATGGAGCCCAAGCGGTCCTACCGGTCTTTTAAAGAGGTGGTTTCCCCTGAACCATATCAAATAGGCAGGGCTGAAATCCTCAAACCGGGTGGAGATATTACCATTATTTCCTGGGGAGCCATGATGCGGGACACCCTCAAAGCCGTTGAAATGATCAAAGCGAATCGTGATTTTTCTCCGGAGATTATTGATCTGCTGACCATCTCCCCCATGGATGTGCGTACCATTATTGAGTCGGTGAAAAAGACCGGGCGGTGCGTGGTGGTCCAGGAGGCCCAGCAGTCATTCGGCCCGGCAAGCGAAATTATTGCCCTGATTAACGACCAGGCCCTGATGTATCTGGAGGCCCCGGTGAAACGGGTGACCATGTATGATGTAGTGTTTCCCCTATTTGCCCGGGAAAATTATTACCTGCCCTCCAAAGAGAAGATTCTGCGGGCCATTACCCATACCCTGGACTTTTAGAAGATACCCATAGGAGGTTAACCATGTTTGAATTCAGATTACCGGACCTGGGAGAAGGCATCCATGAAGGGGAACTTCTTCAATGGCATGTGGTCGAAGGGGGGGCCGTAAAAGAAGATGATCCCCTCTGCGACATGGAGACGGACAAGGCCGCCGTAACCATTCCCTCGCCCCGGACCGGGGTGGTGGCGTCTCTCAAGGGCAGGCCCGGGGATACCATAACCGTGGGGGAGGTCTTTGTGGTCATTAACGACGCAATAAGCAGCGTTAGCGATGATAACGGCCTTGGTAAAAAAAATATCGGCGATAGCCAAGATAGCGGTGGGCAGGCGGCACCCGATTTTTTTCCGCCGAGAGAACCGGCAGCCGAAAACCGGGTCATTGCCGCGCCCGCCACCCGGCGCCTGGCCCGGGAAATGGGTATTGACATCAAAATCGTTACCGGAACCGGACCGGGGGGGCGGGTGACGTCCGAAGACCTCACCGCCCCGGGCGCAGGTTCACGGGCAGCGTCTCTGACGGATGCCCCGTCGCGGGCGTCGGTGGATTTCGGTCAAAACGGTGAAATGATCCCAAAATTTGCGATTCCTTTTCTTGAAATATCTTCACTGCCCCAGCCCGACGGACCGGTGGAGCGTATTCCCATCCAGTCTCTGAGGAAAAAGACAGCGGTGAAAACCACGTCATCAAGTATTCTGGTTCCCCATGTGGCTCATATGGACGATATTGACGTTACTGAAATAGAGGAACTCAGAAAAAAATATAATCAAGGTCATCCAGACAAAGGCCGACTGACCCTGATGGCCTTTGTGGTCAAGGCTCTTGTTGCCGGACTCAGGGAATATCCCATGTTCAATGCATCTGTGGATATTGATGCCGGGGAAATTGTCCACAAGAAGTTCTATAATATCGGATTTGCCGCAGACACCCCAAGGGGGCTCGTGGTGCCGGTGATCCATGATGCAGACCGCCATAGCCTGTCCGGAATCGGCTGGCGCATCCGTCATCTTGCGGAACGTGCCCGGCAGGGAAATATCGAGGTTGCCGAACTGACCCAGGGCACCTTTACCGTTACCAATGTGGGGAGCATTGGCGGTACCCACGTCTTACCCATCATCAATACCCCGGAGACCGCTATTCTGGGCCTGGGACGGGTGGAGAAAAAACCGGTTGTCAGGGATGATGAAATTGTCATTCGTAAAATTCTGCCGGTGACCCTTTGTTTTGACCACCGGGTTGCAGACGGCGCACGTGCCGCCGCCTTTGTCAGGGAGATTAAACAGATGCTGGAAGACAGTCTGGAGTTCATGGGCCGGATATAGAAAGGAGAATCGATATGGTCGTGGGTGAAATGATTCTGGAGACTGATGTGCTGGTGATCGGCGGCGGGCCCGGCGGATATACCGCGGCCATCCACGCGGCGGACCTGGGAAAAGATGTGGTGCTGGTGGAGTCCCGTCCCGATTTGGGCGGGGTCTGTCTCACCGAAGGCTGTATTCCGTCCAAAACCCTTATCCATGCCGTCGGCCTGGCCAAAAGCGTGAACCAGGCCAGAAACATGGGGCTGGTCCATGATGGGATTTCCTTTGATGTGGATAAATTACGCCGACATATAAAGAAAACAGTAAAGGTTTTGTCTTCAGGGGTATCAGCCCTGGTGGATAATCGCGATATTGAGCGGATCAGGGGGCATGCCCGGTTTCAGGACAAACATACGGTTTATGTGGACGGGGCCAATACCATTGTTCATTTTAATTATGCCGTGATTGCTGCTGGTTCCTCGGTCAACAAACTGCCCCCTGGACTGGTAGTGGATTCTGATGATGACACTGATCCGGGAATATGGACCCCGGCCCATGCCCTGGGGCTGCCGGAGATTCCTGAGAGCCTTCTGATCATAGGCGGGGGATATATCGGCCTGGAAATGGGCCAGGCCTATGCCGGCCTGGGCAGCCGGGTTTCTTTGGTGGAATTTTCACCAAAAATTTTGTCCGGTGCGGATTCAGACCTGGTTCAGGTGGTGGTGGCCCAATGCGAAAAAGACTTTGATGTCCTGTATACCGGTTCAAAGGTCACTGCCATTGAACCGGGCGGCCGGGGATTCAGGGTGACAATAGAGACCCGGACTGAAACGATTCAGCAGAATTTTTCCAGGGTATTGGCAGCCACTGGCAGGCATCCTAATACCCGGGACCTGGGCCTGGAAACCCTTGGGCTTGAAATTGATGAAAAGGGTGTGATCCCCACTGATGAAGCCTGCCGTACTGCTGTCCCCCATATCTTTGCCGTGGGCGATGTCGCAGAAGGCCCGGCTCTGGCCCATAAAGCGGCCCGTGAAGGGAAGGTCGCCGTGGAGGTGATCTGCGGGCAGCCGTCGGCCTTTGACAATGTGACGGTTCCGGCCGTACTTTTTACCCGGCCCCAGATTGCCTGGGCCGGTTATACCGAGACCCTGGCCCGGTCCCGGGAAATGGAGATCTCTGTGGGCAAGTTCCCCCTCACCGCTTTGGGAAGGGCCAGGAGCACCGGCCGGACCCAGGGCTTTGTAAAGGTGCTGGCCCAAAAAGAGACCGGTATTGTCCTGGGGGTGGGAATTGTGGGGGAACATGCCTCGGAGTTGATTGCCGAAGCTGTTCTGGCCATTGAAATGGGGGCCACCCTGGAAGATCTCATGGTCACCATCCACCCCCATCCCACCTTTTCCGAATCCATTATGGAGGCGGCTGAAACAGCAGCCTTGGGTTCGGTTCATATGATGAAAAAGACAGCCAGGGGATAAATATGCGATCCTTTGATTTTGATGATGACATGCTTGAGACCGCCCGATCCGGGGGGCGGCCCGCCACCCGGATCTATCCTTTCGGATGTAAGGCCGTTGTTGCAGGACGTGGCAGTAATGTGGAAAGGGAAGTCCATATTTCCAGGGTTCTGGGAGACGGGGTGCCTGTTTTTCGTCGTAAAGGGGGGGGATGTTCGGTCTTTCTGGATCCGGGCAACCTTATCGTGTCCTTGGCCTTTCCAGCCGAAGGGATCGGAGGGATTCAGGCCTTGTTCAACCAATGCAGCCAATGGCTGCTCCGGGGATTCCGGGACATGGGGATGCCCGGCGTTTATCAGGACGGCATCTCAGACCTGGTCCTGGAAAACCGTAAAGTAGGGGGTTCCTGCTTTTACCGGACCAGGGGATTGGCCTATTATTCAGCCGCGGTTCTGGTAACCCCGGACCTGGATCTCATGGAATACTACCTGGCCCATCCCCCCAGGGAACCTGCTTACCGCCGAGGCCGGTTCCACAAGGAATTTGTATCCGGCCTTGACGCCTTTGCCCCCGGAATCACCGTGGACAGCCTGGCCCTGGCTCTGACTATCTCCTTGGACCCATCTGCCCTGAACAGGGTTGCTTGATTATTCTTGCCCTGCATCCCAGAGACCTTTGGCCCTCAGTTCCCCTAAAATTGTTTTTGCCTTTTCCATGAGCCCGATTTTGTCCACCTTGGTGGACCGGGTCAGGGGAAATTCTTCATCACTGGGCCAGATTTCCACATGCACGGGCCGCTTATATGCCGCAATCCCCTTGCAATGGGCCATGACATCTTGGGCTGTCAGTTCAACGCCAGGTTTCGGGCGGACAAAGGCGAAAATTCCTTCGTCAAAGAGTTTGTGCTTCATGCCCACCACTTCGGCGATGTCCACTCCGGCCATGGAGGCGATGTGTTCTTCCACTTCCACGGGGAATACATTATACCCCTTCTGCTTGATAACGAATTTCTGCCGGCCGGACAGATACAGGGCCCTGTATCCGTTCATGGGCTTGAAATATCCCATGTCCCCGGTGTAAAGGATGCCCTCCTTTGAAATGGCTGTGGCCGTGGCTTCGGGCTGGTTGTAGTATCCCAGGAATACGATGGGGGGATGATAGCAGATTTCCCCGATTTCATTGTCGGGCAGTTGGTCGCCTGCGGTTCCGTCGGGATTCAGGGGGGTTCTGATGCTGACTTTGGCAAGATCCTCAAAGGCCCGGCCCACCTGGCCGGCCATCTCTTCGATGGGAATGTCAGGTGGAGTAAATGTGCCGAAACCGGCATTCTCCGTCATGCCCAGGCCTGTTCCGAATTTCGGTGCCATGGCTGCCATGCGTCTTAAAAAACCCGTATCTACTGAGGAACCGCCGTAGGCAACGAATTCCAGGCTGGATAAATCATAATTTTCATAGTCGGGCAGATTCCAGAGCATGCGGAACATTGTGGGGATCTGTCCCAGGGCCGTGACACGGTGCTTATGAATGGCCTCCAGGGTGGCTTTGGCGTCAAATATCCTCAGTAGCACGGTGGTGCCCCCCAGAAACAGGGTGGTCATGAAGGTTTCGGTAACGCATCCCACATGGGAGGGGGGCAGATTGACCAGGCAGATGAATGATTCTCCCCGCACCTCTTCGCCGAATCCCCGGGACAGGATCTGGTTCTGGACGATTATGTTTTCATGGCAGAGTACTGCGGGTTTGGGTTCCCCTGTGGTGCCCGTGGTGTAGATGATCAGGGCCGGGGTCCGGGTATGGATATCAGCATAGGCCTTTTTCAGTCCACCTGTAAACATATCTTTTATTTTCAGCCATATCAGCTTTTTTTTGTTCATCATATCCGTGATGGCCATGGCCCCGTCCAGAAGTTCCCCGGGATTGGGGTCAGGGGTGAACTGGACAAGATGGGATACTGAGGGACAGTTTTGACCAACGGCCCGTCCCGCTTCTCTGAAATCTTTCACCGGGGTATTGCCCAGGAAGAAAAAGGCCTTGGGTTTGATTTTGTTCACATCCCGGACCACTTCGGTTTCCGTGAGCCGTACATCCAGAGGCGCGAATATTGCACCGATTTTAAAACAGGCATACATGAGAATCATGTGCTCCGGCACCAGGATTAGCTGGGTGGCCACCCGGTCCCCTTTGGCGATACCCATGTCCATGAGTCTGAGGGCAAAAAAATCGATGAGCCCTGCAAATTTTTTGTAGGTAATGGTTTTATCATCTTCATGCTGGACCATGGCCCTATGGTCGGGCCTGATTTTTGACCAGTGATCAATATAGTCGTTGAGCCTGTCTAATTTTTCAGGTGTGGTCATTATTTTTTCCTTTCAAGTTTCATATAGCCGTTGCGGATAGCTTTTTTATTTTCAGCATTGATCACTTCAAAAAATATATGTGTGACACCGTTTTCATTTCTGGTATCCAGACAGCATATTTCAATGTCTGTACCCGGGCGCACCATGCCCGTGAAGGTACAGGCAATCTCTTTTACGGATTGAGGGTGTCCCCCGGCTTCATTGTTGACCAGTTCACGGACCGCACAGGCAAGGGTGGCCGTACCCTGGAGGATGATGCCGGGCAGCCCGACCTTCAGGGCAAAATCCGGGGAGGTGTGGATGGGGAATTCAATGTCCGCACACCCGTCGTATACATAGGAAGCCAGGGGATCCACCGCATGGAGCGAGGTCCAGGCCGGAGGGAGGTTGGGATTAAAATCCGGCACCCTGGGCAAGGGGGCTGACCTTGTGCTTCCCTGACATTCCACCCCCCGGAGCATGGCCCCGATGTATTCTGTGAATACCGGAGTACCGGAATCGTCAGATGCCTCAAGGCGGATGATGGCATGGGTTCCTGCCCGGTGGGGGACAATGGAAACGATTTCCCCGTCCATAGATAGTTTGTCCCCGGGCCGGACCAGGCGGTGCAGAATCAGGTGTTCGGTATAGTGGACCTGGGTGATGAGCAGGTTTTTGGGGAATTCATCGGCAAGGATAAATTCTCCCAAATTGGAGAGCACCGGCCAGGTAACGGCCACGGGAAAAGTGGGAGGCGCTGCGATTCCTCCATCCCGGGTATCGTCAAAATAAACGGGATTATTGTCCGGAATACCGGCGGCAAAGTTGGTGGTCTGCCGCTGGAAAATCCGGGTCGTATAAGGTTTAAGACGGGTCCCGGCCAGTTGACTGTTCAGTTTCATAGTGGTTTCTCCGGAATGGGCAATTGAAAGTATATTTTAAGGTCCAGCTAAAACACACTCCCCGGGGTTTGTCAAAATAAAAAGGGCGGTTCGGTAAAACCGCATGGTTTTGTATCTGTCTTTTTAAATTGTTGCAGCCTGAATACCCCGATACGCCGGAATTTTAAAAAAGCCCCTGGTGTCTTAGGAAAAAAACAAGTATAGAATAAGTTTTAACTTAAATTGTCCATCTGGAGGAAAGGAAAATGAAAAAAGTAGGAATGGTCGGCTGGCGGGGCATGGTCGGGTCCGTGCTCATGGAAAGAATGATGGCGGAAAATGATTTTGACAAGTTCACCCCGGTCTTCTTCACCACCTCCCAGGCCGGTCAGAAGGCACCTTATGTGGGCAAGGATGTGCCTGCCCTCATTGATGCCCATGATATCGATACCCTTATGGAAATGGATATCGTGGTGTCATGCCAGGGCGGTTCCTATACCGAAGCGGTCCGTCCTAAGCTTGCAGAGCGGGACTGGAAAGGGTATTGGATTGACGCCGCTTCCACCCTGAGGATGGATGACAAAAGTCTCATTGTTCTGGATCCGGTAAACCTCTCCGTTATTGAGGAGGGCCTGGCCAGCGGCATTAAGAATTATATCGGCGGCAACTGCACGGTTTCCCTCATGCTTATGGCTCTGGGTGGGCTGTTCGAAAACGACATGGTGGAATGGCTTACCTCCATGACCTATCAGGCCGCATCCGGTGCCGGTGCCAAAAATATGTCCGAACTGGTGGCCCAGATGAGGTGTATCGGGGATCAGGCTGCTCCCATTCTGGATGATCCGGCCTCAGCCATTCTGGATCTGGACCGTAAGGTCACAGACACCATCCGGTCCAATGAATTTCCTGTGGACAACTGGGCAGTCCCCCTGGGAGCCAGCCTGATTCCCTGGATCGACCGGGCCATGGACAATGGTCAGACACGGGAAGAGTGGAAAGGGTTTGTGGAAACCAATAAAATTTTGGGCCGGTCAGACAACCCCATCCCCATTGACGGCCAGTGCGTCCGCATCGGGGCCATGCGTTGTCATTCCCAGGCCTTTACCATCAAGTTGAAACAGGATATCCCCCTGGACGATATCACTGCCGCTTTGGCTGCCAACAATGAGTGGTGCAAAGTGGTGCCCAACACCAAGGAAGAGACCATTACCGACCTGACTCCGGCCAAGGTTACCGGCACCCTGACTGTGCCTGTGGGCCGGATCCGGAAGATGACCCTTGGCGATGATTTTCTGACGGCATTTTCCGTGGGCGATCAACTTCTCTGGGGGGCTGCTGAGCCGTTGCGCCGGATTTTGAATATTATTCTTTAGCGATAACGGCGAAAGTGGCTCGAACAGCATAAATTTAAGTAACCCTTTCCAGTATGCCATGGGCAATAAAGATCAGATCATTGATATGCTTCCCACCTATGGTTCTCCGGCAACGGTTGCCCAGACAGGAGGCCTTTAACGCCCCTCAATCCTGTGTGATTTTGGGGGCGCAGGCCAATTTCACTGTATTCAAAGCCTTTTCCCTATTGGGATTTGGCAGGGAAAACCTGAAACATATCCCCTGTGACAACCAGGGACGGATGCCCACAAAGCCCTGAAAAACCCCTATGACTGCGGCATTATTTTATGCCGCCATCCCAAGGTTCTGGTCTCAGCCCTTCAAACATTGGGGTCTATATCATGTATGGAGAAAAACAGGATCCCATGCTTTACAACTCTGATATTTCCAGGCGGGCAAGTGGCATTGAACTCTGGGCAACGCTCAAGTTTCTGGTAAGGGATGGGTCAATTGGTGTACCAACTCTGTGACAGGGCAAAATTCATGGGAAAATTATTGAAGAAAGAAGGATTCAGGATTCTGAATCAAGTGGTTATAGCTTGCAAATAAACTCTCTATAAAATTAAATCCAAATTCCGACAGCTTAGGAGATCACAGCGCCGGTATCTGATGCTCTATGCACCCATTCCACCTCAATCTTAAATGATTTTTCCAACTGGTGTTTGCCCTGTTCCTCTTCCACCTTGAGTTCAAAGCTCATCTGCCCGGGGAAATATCCTGGGCGGCTTTTTCTTCCTTGGTCCAGAAGACTTCATGATCACGGAGAGTACCTTTAGTGTTCTGGGAAAAGGGTTATCCCAAAGATAAATATACCAAAAAATCGAGGCCGTCCCATAGGGAATTCAACCGGCAATACTCATCTACAAAAGTTTTGGATCAACTCTATCAGCCGGGCTTTGACAATGGGTTTGGCCAGGTAGTCATCCATGCCGGCTTCAATGCATTTTTCACGATCTCCTTTCATGGCGTTGGCTGTCAGGGCCACAATGGGGGTTCCAATTTTTGATTCACGAATCCTCTGGCTGGTCTCAATCCCTCCCATCACCGGCATTTGAACGTCCATTAGGATCAGGTCAAAGTCTTGATCCTGGAGGCCTTCCAAAACAAGGGTTCCATCTCCCACTACCGTGATCAAATACTCAGGCGGTTTTAACATGCTTAGAATAACCTTTTGGTTCACAAGATTGTCTTCGGCAAGAAGGATCCGAATCGGTTTGGGTGCTTCTTCCTTTTGAGACACCTTATTTTCCAGACAATTCTGGAGGACCGGGCATTTTTGAGGCACTAAAGAATAAGGAGAATCGAAGCGCCAAATACGATCAAACACCTCTTTTTTTTTCAAGGGTTTGAAAATACGCTCCATTTCATCTTTTTTATGGGCTTCAAGGTATTCGGGCATCGGCGGGGAAATCATCACCAGAGGTATCCCGGTCCGAACAAGGGCGTTCTGCATAGAAAAACGCCGATCACCCCCTGTCCCTTGTTCTGAAGCGGGAACTTCGGTCATGATAAGATCATATCCCGAATAATTTTCATCGCCCCCAGTATCGAAAGAGAGGACAATGTCAAAGGGGCATTCCCATTCCAAAAGCCAGGCCCTGAGTATTTTGGTGGTCAGTACGCCGGTCCCCGCCAATAGGATACGAGGAGCCAAAGCCCCTTTTGGCATCGGCCGGTTAAAGGGTCCTGCCCTTTGACCGCTCCCCCCCGGAAGGGTAAACCAGAATGTAGATCCAGAGTTTAACCGGCTTTGCACCCCGATTTGCCCCCCCATGATCTCTACCAATTGCTTGGATATGGCCAGTCCAAGACCGGTGCCGCCGTAGAGCCTTGTTGTTGAGGCGTCCACCTGTGTAAATGAATCAAACAAGGTAGCAAGTTTACCGTCCGGGATGCCGATCCCCGTATCCCTCACCTCAAAACAGAGCCGGGTATCTTCTCCGTTTCCCGGCTCAATATCCACCCAGATAAGGACCTCTCCTTTTGAAACGAATTTAATGGCGTTTTTAATCAAATTGGTCAGGATCTGTCTGAGCCGGCCGGGGTCCGATTTGATACAGGACGGCACCCTTGAAGAAATCATCATTCCGAAATCAATTCCCTTCTTAAAGGCCTTGAACGCCAGTGCCTCACATATTTCCTCCATCAGGGCCGCCAGGTCGAACTCAATGAATTCAACGGTCATTTTGCCGGATTCTATTTTTGAAAAATCAAGGATATCGTTCACAACTCCCAGAAGGGAACGGGCACTTTGCATAGCTGTTTTAACAAGTTCCCTCTGGGCCTTGTCAAGCCGGGTTTCATCCAGAACTTCCAGCATTCCCATGACCCCGTTCATGGGAGTCCGGATTTCATGTGACATATTGGCTAAAAAATAACTCTTGGCCTGGTTCGCGGCTTCGGCCTCTTTTCTGGCCTGTTCAATGCGTGTCATCTGCCGGGTCTGGGTACGCCGAAGATCGGCCAGATCATTATGAACCACCTCAAGGGTTTCAGACAATTCCATGAGAGGGTTATCTGGGGAAATGTTCACAACGGTCTCGGAGCGGCCCGCCTCTTCCGGCCAGATCATTACACCGCACAATTCATTTATCTCATCGATATCTTTGGGAGAAACCATGATTTTTCTGCCGGCCCGTATCTGCATTTTTTCCCGATTGTTCACATCATCAAATGCATCCTGGACCGTATCTACAAAATGATAATTTTGTCCGATCAAGCCTGAAAACAATCGCATATTGGCCCGAACTATAACACCGGCACCGCAGACATAGACCCGTTTAGGCCGGGCGCCATAACTGGTGGCCAGATGCTTTAGTGTCAAAGCATATTCCCTCCGGGCCCTGAAACTTATTTTTTTTACCCCGGAATAGTCTACGATACGGATATACCCGTTTTTTGAAAAGGCCCTGTCCTTAAAAATATTTTCAATTACCGGAAGCAGTCCCCTGACATCTTCCCTTTCAAGGTAATCAGCCTGGATGCGGGAGTAAAAAAGGGTGTCATTAATTGCCCCACTCTGATAGATAACCCCCCTTTGAGGATCTTCATACTGCCAATGGGGTGGAAATTCCAGCAGACCAGGGTCAAAATCAGCTACATCCTTCTGCCCCTGATCCTCAAGGATAGCACCTGCTTTTTTTATGGCTTCCTCATAGGAGCTGCAAGAGGCAAACTGGGTGGACACATTATAGGCGTTGAATCCCATTTTAGAAATACTTCTGACCCAGAATGGTGCGTTGCAGTATACGACTCCGGCCAGGATATCCTGGTTGTTGAGCACATACTCCTTTGTTCTCTTCAAGTGCTCCTGGGTACTGCGGCCGGATATGTATGTAAAATCTCTGACTTGAACATATGGAAGGGTCAAACCGATATCCCGGATAAAGGCGGTGAGCAATCCAGAGAAAAACTCGAAATCAAAATTCCTTAAATTCCCTTGATTTTTCATATAGAGAATAGCATCACCCAACCTGCTAAAGGAATAAATGTATCCGTTTTTATTGACCTTGGTGTACCGGGTATCTGTCACTAAAGCCAGCCCTGTTTTTGGACAGGTTTCTGTCTGGAATTTTCTCATTGTGTTAAAAGCCTTTTGAATCGTGCCTCCATGAATTATAGGGGTAGTATACCATTAAAGTCTTAACAAACAAAAAAATTTGAACAGCAGAAGATTGAGGTCCGTCTGTATCCTTGAAAATCATACCGACCGGTTAAGTTCTGCACTCTGGATTGGCATGTTATTTTTTTAAGGACAACCCAAAGATAAGGATAAATATATGAGCCTTCCCCTATGCAAAGATTCAAATGTTTCAACCCGTTAATGATAAATTTTGGGTCGAATAAACATTTTAGCTGCTTGATGCATCAAGCTCAACGGTTTTTTTAGGCGGTGGATTGGGGAATGTCAAGATCGTCCAATGGGGTTTTCAGGCGTGAAATATTCTTGTCAGCTTTATGTGGGTATTGTTCCCTGGCTTTTAGGTCCGCGTGTCCCATCAGCTCTTATAGGACCCTTATATTCGTGCCAGAAGTTGAAAATCAGACAGATACCCGGAATCAAGCAGAATCTTTTGGCAAACAGATCCGAATTGTTTTTAACAACCAGTCATAAAAAGGGGGTGGATATTTTCCCCTATTGATTTCCCTGGAGCATGGTATTGACCAGGATCATATAATCTGTGTTCCGACAGGGTTTGGACAGGTGATCCATGTTTGGGTCTTTTTCCTTCAGTCCTTTGATGGATTCCAGAAATTCGATATTGCCCGATACAAACATCACGGGCACCTGGGGATCTTTTTTTCTGATGTGGTGATATACATCCATTCCGCTTATGTGGCCGGGCAGCAGATAGTCCAGGCTGACAAGATCAAAGGCGTGCTCAGAAATCAGGTCTATGGCTTCCTGCCCGCTTTCGGCAATGTCCACCTGGTGACGGCAGGGGGCCTGGGATAGGATCGCTTTCTGTACACTGGAAATGGCAGGTTCATCTTCCACCACAAGAATGTGTTTTCCCTTTGCAGGATTTTTCCTGTCAATGGTTTGGATCTCTTCACTGGTCAATTCTTTTCTGGTGATGGGAAGGTGAATGGAGAATCCAGTCCCTTTACCCTCTTCAGTGCTGAGTATTATGGTTCCCCTATGCTGTTCAATATATTTTTTTACATTTGCCATGCCATAGCCTGTTCCCTTGATTCCCGGTTGATATGCACCCTTGAGATCACGACTTCCCTTGAGTGTGAATGCAGGGTCATAAATCCGTTCAATCTGGTCCTTGGGGATACCGCAGCCATTGTCCATGATATCAAGGCAGATATGGGTGTCAGATGCAAAACTGGAGATTTTGATGCAGGGGGATTGGGTCTGGCTCACAGCATGGATAGCATTTTGCAGCAGGTTGACCAATACATGTTCCATCATTCCCGGATCTGCCAGGAGATCTGGAATGCCTGGGCTGTGGGTTTGAATGACCCGGATACCCTCCAGGTCTTTTTTCAACAGGTCAACCGCCAGTTGAATTGTGCTTCCAAGGTTGAAAAAGGTCTGCCTGGGTTCCTGGTCCTTGGCAAAGGCCACAAGATTTTTGGTTAAACTTCTTCCCTGGAGGGTTTGATTAAATATCAATTCCAGTGTTTTCCGGATCCGGTCATCTTTACAGTGGAGCATGGATAGTTCAGCGTTTCCCATGATGATGCCCAGTATGTTGTTAAAGTCATGTGCCATTTTTCCTGCAACCTGGCCCACCAGGGCCAGTTTTTTCTGTTCACCGGCAATCTTCTGGGCTTTTATTTTTTCATTTTCAGCCTCCTTCAGGGGGGCCAGGTCCACATCAATACAAAACATCTCCTTTCCCAGAGAGGTCTTGTACATCACATGACTTGAAAAAACAGGCACATCTTTTCCATCTTTATCAACCCGGGACACTTCTCCTTCTGGAATCTTTTCTCCCTGGTCAATCCATCTGCGGTGAAGCTGTTTGATTTCTTCTTTCTGCCGGGAAGGGATGATCAGGTCTTCAATCTTTTTGCCCATGGCCTGGGACCGGCTGAACCCATAAAGTTTCTCACTGGCTGTGTTCCAAAAGGTGACCTGCCTGGATTCATCATAGCCCTGGACAGATATTCCAGCCATCTCTTCAAGGATCAGGCGAAATCTTTTTTCCGAGGCCAGAACCTGTGTTTCCGCTCGTTTTCTGTCAATGGCAATGGCCACCTGGTCTGAAACCGCTGACAGGACCTGGAGATCCTGATTTGAATAGCAATTTTCATCTTCATAGCTCTGTACAGCCATCACCCCGATAACCTTGGCTTTAATGATCAATGGAACACCCAGCCAGATCAGAGGGGTAGGTCCCCACACACCATGGGCAGTGTCCCTTTTTTTTAGGGCCTGTCCCCGGATCAGTACGGGCTTTTTTTGCTCAACCACCATTCCGGTGAGAGAATTGTCAACATTAAAATTGGCTATGGGTAAAAAATCGTCATCCATGGTATCCACATGATAGGGGAAATAAAGAGTTCTGGATTCCTGGTCCACAATGGCGATAAAAAAATTGGTCACGTCAAGAATGGGTTTAAGAGAATTGCGGATGGAGGGGTAAAGATCCTCCAGGTCAAGGGTGTGGTTCACGGCATTGGAAATGGTGAAAAGGGCTTTGTTAATACTCTGGGACTGTTTGAGCCGATATTCTGAAGATTCCAGTTCTTGGATCCTTTTTTCTAATTCGCCAGGGTTGGTTTTTTTCATAGCCAGGAACCTTTATTCTATTTGCCCTTTGGCGACGGCCCTTTTCGTTGATGTTTTTTGATGCGTTTTTCGTAAATCAAGACGGGCAATCGTAACGGATGTTTATAGTGTACAATGATTGTAAGATAGAAAAACAGGTTTTGCAAAGCATATCAAGAATATAGGGAAGAATCCCATATAAACTGGTTTGTTTTACATACCTGAAGCCTTTGTATTGAATAGAATAGGAACTTCCTTTTTGTCAAGAAAAGTATGAAGGATGATTGAAAAAGATGATGAAGCCATGAAACATGGTTCAGCCGGGCTCTCAGGCTCACGCTCCAGGCCCCGAATAACCTGCCAGGACTGCGTTCAGAAAGAAAACGGCAATCAGGCGGCGCTGAATCATATGCTTCACCCTGGAAAAGGTCACTCCCACAATGTCAGCCACTTCACTGAAAAAAGACAGCATCCCGTCTAAAAGCGTCGGGGATCGGTAATAAAAAAAGCATCGACCATTAGGTTGCCGACGGCATTGGCAAAGAGGTCAGATTGAATTAATCCCATTTTGGGATCATTGGTGCAAAATGGTTAATCCTTGCCACATGCTTTAATTCCATAGGTGGTGCAGACCATGTTAACAATGCGTCCTGTCCATTTTCTGGCATTTTTTTTATATTTACAGCGGCAGACCCGGAACTTATTTCCACGTTTATCTGCCGCTTTTTTTAGAATAGACCTTGGCTTAAAAAACTTTTTGTTGAAGTTCAAGACCGTGCCATGCCAACCCGATGGGCTCCAGATAAAGGTCTTGCAAGTCGAATTGATTATCATCTACGCTCATTTTTGTGACTTCAATATAAATACTCACCAGGGGAATGATGGCGTCCATGAAACAATCTGCTCCAGGTATCTTTTTATTGGTTACCCAGACGAACCTGTGGGCATTTGCATATACATTGAGATCAAACCCAACATTCTGTTCGTTACGGTTTTGGTCTATTGAAGAATCCGAATTATTGAGTACATTGTACATTCGATAATAGGCGTATAGTGGCAGGGTCGCTGACTTAATCGCTTCTACACCGTTGCCATTGTTCGCCGCTACGGTTTTGGTAGACCTTGGGGCTGGATTCTTAAGATGAGGCGGCCCTATTGGGGAGTCCTGTTGTCAAAATTCGGCAGAAGGATATCAAGAGTGCCGTCGGTTTTCATCTGCCTGAGTCCCTTGTTGAATGTGTCTAAAAAAATATGGGCCCGATGGCCTTTTGTTGAGATGCAGACAAAGATATCCTTTTGCTCCAGGATTGTGGGCAGGAATTTTATATCAGCCATTTTTTTGGCCATGTGGCGTTTGAGCAGATGGAACCCCACATACTTATCCGCGACCATCAGGTCAACCCGGCCGGCCAGCAATAAGCGCAGATTGCTTAGGTCGTCTTTGACCGGATGCTTGTCCAGAAAATTTGTCCTATCAAACTCTCTGGAGTTGACATAGCCTTTGACAATCCCGATGCGATATCCTCTTAAGTCCTCAAGGGTTGTAAATTTAATCTTTAATTCGTTCCGGCTGAAAAGTCCCAGGGGGCCTGCGGGAATGGGATCTGAGAACCGGGCATAGCTGGTGATGCTGTGGGCATAGTATTCTGGGAAATAGCCATCCACCCGTCCTTTTTTGGCTAGGCCGATGACCCGGGACCATTGATGGAACTGAATTTCAACATCAATGTCACTCAGTTCAAATGCCTGCCTGACAAGGACGGCCAGGTAGCCCTGGTTTTTCATCTGTCTGCCGATATAGGGTTCCCAGTCAAGGGTTGCCAGAATAATTTTATCCCTGGCCGGTGCCGGAGAGGCAAAGGCCAGGCTGAGTGTAATCCAGAGCATGGTTGTAGATGTTAGAGACTTCATTACGCTCCTTTGACGATTCAACATTAGATCCCATTATATAAGTTTAACCGGTGAATACAAGGGGGAAGGCAACCGAATATTGTACTTGCTTTTGTACATATGTAGCACTGAATGATAATGAGTATTGATTGGAGTTTTATATGGCAGATCCAAAACAACGGTTTGATGCAATAGTGGCGACCCTGAAGAAAAATCAGCATAAGCTGACCCCCAGCGTCTGGCCATTGTCCGAAAGTCGTGGCCATCCATGGGCGCTTAAACCATGAATTCCCCACCATGAGTCTGGCCACGGTTTACCGGAATATCCAGCTAATCAAATCCCTGGGGGAGATTCTGGAACTAGGATTTCCCGACGGCAACAACCGGTATGACGGAAACCGGCCCTATCCTCATCCCCATCTGGTCTGTGTCCAATGCGGTAAAATCCTGGATCCGGATCTGGGAAGCCTTGAGCATATGAAGGAAGAGTTATCCCGGGAGACCGGGTCCCGGGTTCTCAATAATCGCCTCGATTTCTTTGGAGTCTGTCCGGACTACGGGGATTCGCGATTAAGTTTGATACGAAAAAGGGAATTGGGATTTCGTGGGGAACAATACACGGGTATTTTTCCTGAAAGATCTTATGAAAATACATTTTAAGTCCCAACAGGACATTAATAATTTCGCTGATGCCCAGTGCTAACGACTGGGGTAAACCTCCATCTGATTCCGGAGAATAAACCTCGGGCCCCTTCCACTCCTACCGCAGGGACGGGGCCATGCGGTAGGAGGGTAACCATGGGTCCACCCTGGGATATGAATCCAACCGTTTGGGGAATGGCAGGAACCGCCTGATTTCTCTGAATCTCCTCTGGATCTGGCAGGTGCCGGTAAAAAAAATCTTTGGGTTAATGGTTTTTTGTGATAATCCTTTTTAGAAATTCAACGGGAATAAAATCGGTACTTATGTCTGAGACAACTGGTAAACAAGGTGAGATAGTCACTCCCCGCAGCATTGAATCCTCTCCGGTCATCCGGTTTCATATTCGGAATGCATTGGGGATTTTCCTTGTTTTATTGGGGCTTGTCGCCAGTACGATAGTGGTCATGACCCTGGATTTTCAAAAACAGGGCATCCGGGAAAACGCAGAGCTTGAAACGGATTTTAAAGATATTGTTGTGTATCTGGATACTGTTTTGTCCCAGGTTACGGCCGGTCTGGATGCCATGAGATCCCTGGCAGAGGCAGACCTTGATGCTACCCGAGGGAAAACGAAAATTTCCATGCCCCCGGCTGCCGGCCTGTTCAGGCAATCCAGGGGGTATTTTAATCTGGACGGACTGGCCGGCAGCCCCAAGTTGCCCACTGCCGGAAATCTTACCGGTCTGGGCGAGTTTGGGGAGAAATCATTGGATGAACTCCGGGAGATCCGGGCGGCCCTGGTGTTGAACCCCCTGTTTTCCTCGGTTCACGGGAGTATCAAAACCAGTGCGTGGATTTATTATCTGTCGGCCGGTTCTTTTATCAATATTTATCCCTGGGTGCCGTCCACCCAATGGAAAATTGATTCCCAATCCTATGAAAAGGATTTTTTCCAATTGTCTCTTCCCCGGGTAAATCCCGGGAGAAAGATGTATTGGACCCCGGTTTACCCCGACGAGGTGGGCAAGGGGATGATGACCACTTCAGGGGTCCCGGTATATGATGGGGACCGGTATCTGGGTACTGTGGCCATTGACTTGCCCGTGGATTTTTTGAACCGTATTGTGACGGCCTTTCGGCCGGGGCAGGGCACCTTGTTCTTGGTGAATACCCAGTCCCAGATTTTGGCCCATCCTGAAATTGCCTCTTCTGCAGATTCCACCATAAAATCTTTGTCCAGTGCTTTGCCCGAGGCATTGGGAAAGGGCTTGCCGGATATACTGCAAAGGCCCGGGTTCAAGGTTATTGAAGCGCAGGGATATATAATGGTGAGGGCATCTCTGGAAAATGCCCCCTGGCAGGCGGTTTATCTGGATAAAATTGCTCCGGTGCAGCAGAGGATCATGGACCGGGTTGGGCCTGAGCCTTTGGTCCTGTTTGGGGTTTTATTTTTTATGGTGGTAGGAATTCTTGTTGCTAACCATACCCTCCTTGTCCGGCCGTCGGACCGGTTTGCCCGGTATATACTCCAGCTTAATAAGGGCCGGTTTGATAAAAAACCGGGACGGGTGCCGGCCATGTGGGAGCCCTTGTTTCGTACTATTGAGCAGATTTTTCAGGAGAATCATACCCTCACCGATGAGATTCGTCAGTATAATGAAAAACTGGAGGACCGGGTAGCCCGGCGGACCATGGAATTGGTCCGCCTGAACCGGACATTGAATCAGGAAATCATTGAACGGGAGAGGGCCCAGAATGCGGAAAAAGAGATGTCCATTATTCTGGACCAGGCCGTATCCGCCTCTCCTTCGGGCATTATCATTGCGGATGCCATGGATCTGTCCATTCAGCGGGTGAATCAGGCGGCCTTTGATATCCGGGGGGACAGGGACATCAATCCCTTTCAGACTGATATCCAGTCCTACTTCTGCAGCTGGGAGCTATTTGATCCCCAGGGCCGGCGCTGCGAAGGGAATGTTCTTCCGCTGCACCGGGCGGTCCGGAAGGGAGAGGTGATCCGGAACCAGGAACTCACCTTTAAGGACAAACAGGGCAAGGACAGGTGGCTGTCGGTGAATGCCGCTCCGGTGAGGGATGCCAAAGGGCAAGTCTTATCCGGGATTGTGATTTTTCATGATATATCCTCCCTCAAAGAGAGGGAAATGGCCCTTTACAGAAATGAACAGCAGTACCGGCGACTCAAGGATCTATATAAGCAATTGTCTGATGCTTCTTTTGAGGCAATTTTCCTGTCCAAAAACGGGATCTGCATCGGCCAGAACAGGACAGCTGAAAATATGTTCGGATACTCCCTGGAAGAGGCCCTGGGGCTGCCGGGCACAGACTGGATCGCATCCGACTCCCGGGAGCTTGTGGGCCGAATGATGGCCCAAAATTATGCCGGCCACTACGAAGCCGTGGCGCAACGCAAAGACGGCAGCCAATTTCCCTGTGAAATTCAAGCCAGGATAACCGGCACGGGCAATGCCAGAATACGGGTGACGGCATTGCGGGATATCACGGCCCGGAAGCAGGCTGAAAAAGAAAGACAGGAGGCCCAGAATTTTGCCGCAGCCCAGTCCAAACATGCGCTGGTAGGACAGGTCGCCGGGAAAATGGCCCATGATTTCAACAATATTCTGGGGGTGATCATGGGAAATGCAGAACTGGCTCTGGCCGACTGCGGAGACAGGGACATGGCCGACACCCTGGAACTGATCCTGGGCCAGACCCTCAGGGGGAAGAACCTGACCCGGAACCTGGTGGCTTTTGCCAGGGATCAGGAGCCCAAACAGGAACGGTTCAGTATCAATAAAAGAATTGACCTGGTGACCAAGCTTTTAAAGAAGGATCTGGTAGGAATTCGGGTGACAAGGGAATTTCAGGATCATCTGCCCGATCTCATTGCCGATCCTGGGATGATCGAGCACATGCTGGTTAACCTCTTTATCAATGCCGTCCATGCCCTCGGCAAAAATCCGGATCCTGAAATTTTTGTCAGAACCTTTGTCAGGGGGGCTGTTCTGGGGTTCGAGATCAGGGATAACGGGTGTGGTATTCCCGAGGACTATCTGGATAAAATTTACGAACCCTCATTTACCCTTAAGGGAACCCGGGATCTATTGGGGCAATATCTGCCCGGGATCAGGGGAACCGGTTACGGCATGGCCAATGTCAAAAAATACCTGGAACAGCACAAAGGCCGGATTCAGGTCCAAAGCGTCCAGGGCGAGGGAACATGCTTTATTGTTGAATTGCCTGTGGTGGACAGGGCACTGAGCAACGAAGAAGAACAGTTGGTGTCCAGCCGCGGGGTTGCCCCTGGACGGAAGATCCTTCTGGTGGAAGATGAAACTGCCATTTCACAGATTCAGTATAGCGCCCTGACCCATCCCCCCTGCAGCCACCAGGTGGATATTGCCGAAAACGGTAAGGATGCCCTTGAGCTGTTTAGATCCAAATCCTATGACCTGGTGAGTCTGGATTATGTATTGCCCGGGGAATTCAACGGCATAGATGTCTACCATAGGATCCGTGAACAGGACAAGGATGTCCCAATTGTATTTGTGTCGGGAAATATTGAATTTCTGGAATCCATCAAAAACCTGAAATCAGAAGACCCACAAATCGATCATCTGTCAAAGCCCTGCCTCAACCATCTCTATATCATGGCGATTCAGAATCTTCTGGCAGGGATATCAGGGGAGGCTAACCCAAAGGCATAACCCCTGGGGTGTATTCCTGGCCTGGATTTTTCCCCTGCAGCGGGAAACCTGTTTTCTGGTGATGGTCAGGCCCAGGCCGGACCCGGGTGCGTTTTGTCCGCCAAGACGGAAAAAGGGATCAAATAATTTGTCCAGATCTTTGCCGGACAGGGGGGAGCCGGGATTGGTCACGGAAAATTCCAGGCCCCGTCCCTTATGGGAATGGGCGGAAAGGTAAATGGTATTGCCTTGAGCTGTGTATTTCACGGCATTGTCCAGAAGATTGGTCAATACGGATTTGAGTACGGCCCTGTCCTGTCTGACCCATACCGGTCCCTGGACATCCAGGTGCAGATCCAGGTCCTTCTGCTGGAGCATGGGCTGGTAGGGGAGCAGCTCTTTTTCCAGAAAAGATGCAAAGCTGAAAGTCTCAAGGGATAGCGCCGAGTCCTGGTAATTCATCTTAGACAGGGCCAGCATATGTTCCACCAGGGTATCCAGGTCCTGGATATCCGATTCCATGTTGGCGATGTACCGTCTGATATCATCTTCCTTCCCGCCCTTGTCAAGTTTATCCAGAATCAACTCTTTGGATACCTGGAGCCGGGCCAGGGGGGAGCGTAGCTCATGGGAAACATTGGCTGTTAGTTCCTTGGCATTGTGCACCAGTTTTTCAAGTTTGTCTGCCATGAGATTAAAGGAGTCCCCGAGTTCCGCAATTTCATCATGGCCCTGGATATCCGTCCTGACCGAGAGGTTACCGCTGGCAAACTCAATTGCCGATTGGTTCAACCTGTTGATCCGGCCGGTGATATAGGAGGCCATGGGAATAACCAGAAGGGCGGCCAGGCAGCCGATGACCAGGAGGCCCATGAGAAAAAGTGCTTCCGGATAATGGGGGTTCTTGGTGTCAATGTACAGGTGGAGCCTGAGTTCCTTGGCCCCGGACCTGATGGGAATGGTGGCGTAATATTTAATCCATCTGAGCACATAGTGGTAAAGGGTGATGCCGTTGTCGTGGTGAATCCTTCGGTGAACCCCTGACCGTGGCATATCTGCCGGGCCCGTAAAGGTTTTGAATAAAATGGTTTCCCCGGGATCCGTGATCCATATCTGAATATCAAATAATGAGGCATAGGTATTTAATAATTTGAGGAGATCAGGATTCTCGTCCATGGCCTGGTCCGGATGGGGGTCAATGGTCTCCTGGACCATTACCTGGAAAACCTGGAGTTTTGAAAGGGTCTGGCTGTCAATATATGATTTATAGGACCGACCTGCCGTAAGCATGAACAGGATCAGGATCATGGCCATGGTCATCAGGAGGATGCCCATGCCTGTGATCAGAATCTTGAGGTAAAGCCGCTTGATTTTCATTCCGGACACTTGAACCCGGGCCTCTATGCGAGGTCCACAAACATGTATCCGGTGCCCCACACCGTTTTGATCCTGGCCGGGGATGCGGGTTTTGTTTCAATTTTACCCCGGAGTTTGGAGATGTGAATATCCACACTCCGGTCAAAGGCCATGAAGTCCTTACCCTGGGCCAGGTTCATTATCTGGTCCCGGCTCAGCACTGTATTGGGGCTTTTCATGAGCACCTCAAGGATATTGAATTCTGTGGTGGACAATTCCACTGTTTTGTCGGCGATGGTGAGCATCCTGGCGGCCCTGTTCAGCACCATGTCACCAGACCGGATCAGGTTGTCTTCCCCGGCAGGGGTTGACCGGTCCCGGCGTCTGAGAATGGCCCTGATCCGTGCCAGAAGCTCCCTTGGGTTAAAGGGCTTGGGCAGATAGTCGTCCGCACCCAGTTCCAGGCCCACAATCCGGTCGGTGTCGTCCCCCCGGGCCGTGAGCATGATCACCGGGGTTGAAAACTCGCCCCTAACGTCCTTGAGGACTTCCAGGCCGTCTTTGCCCGGGAGCATGATGTCCAGAATAATGAGATCTGGAACTGTCTCTCTGATGGCCTTTGATGCATGGGTCCCTTCCATCAGGGCGGATACCCGGAATCCGTTTTCCTGGAAATATTCCGTCAACAGGTCGATGAGTCTGGCGTCATCGTCTATGATTAAAAGTGTCTGGGTCATGGCTGTTATCCTTTTTTTCTTACTTACTATTGATTTACAAAGTTTTACAAGGCGATAAACAATTTTTTACATTTATTCTGTAGCCTTAGCTGTCAATGGATCAGCAGAATTTTGAACAGCCGTGGTTTTTACTATAAGCGGATTTCATTTTATAAGGATGACAGGCTATGGAAAATGCACATGCGTCAGGAATGATTCACATGTTTTTGTCCGGCTCCACCGCCTCCCAGAACGGGGCATGGTATGACATGGGACCGGAACCTTCGGAGACACTGCTGCCGAAGCGACTGCTCCTGGCCTGTTTCGGTTTCGGCCCGGTCTTGTCCGGAACCGCCCAAGCCATGGCAGTCAGCTTCGGCTGTGCCAATGCCCGGACAACTATTGTCAATATTCCCGACACCGGCAAGTCCGGAAATCCGGCAGGGTATGATGGTATTTTCATCGGTATTTCCTCCGACGGTTCTGGGAATTCGGAGCGTGCTTTTTCCTTTGTCCGCCGCCACTCTGAAGTCCTGTCCGCTATACCTGTCGCCCTGTTTTTTCTTCTTCCCAAAACATCTGAACCCGATATCCATCATGATCTGACCGGGGCGCTGTCTCCTATCTCTCCCCTTGATATCCGGAGTTTTGACCCATCCCCCAATATCCAGTCCAGGGTTGCAGATTGGGGCAAAGATACTGTCTTGCCCCTGATGGAGACCGGGTGGCTGGCCGATATCATATTCCCGGAACCGGTTGCAGGACCCAAAATTTCCAGGGAACAGCCTAAGGTCATGGCATCTTTGTACTGAATCCTGTCTCAGTCTTTGCATCTTTCAATAAAGGACTTGAACAGGGGGGCCATGACCTGGCTGCCCAGCATCATCAGCTCCGGATGCCATTGAATCAGATCAACAGGCAGGCTGGTATGTTCGGCCGCTTCAATGACACCATCAGAAGATACGGCCGTGGTTTTCAAATTTTTGCCCAGATTTCGTATGGCCTGGTGGTGCCTTGAATTGACCTCAAGTGCCGTCCCGAACATTTTAGAAAGCCTGGAGCCCGGCTCAATTTTGACGGAATGATCCGTTCCGCAGTGAATCTTTTTTTGCATATGATCCAGGACCGGTGTATTAAACTGGGAGGCAATGTCCTGGAACAGGCTGCCGCCTAAGGCCACGTTAATAACCTGGGCCCCCCTGCAGATACCCAGCACCGGCACTTCCATCTCCATGGCCAGGTTAAAAGCGGCCAGCTGAAATTCGTCCAGATCCCTGTCCACCCTACCCAGTTTCGGAATAGGGGTCTCATTAAAATAGGCCGGATCCAGGTCAAACCCGCCGGGAAAGAGAAATCCTTTGGCTTGGGCTGCCATTTGGGTCAGCAGGGAAAGGTCTTCAACCAGGGGCAGGATGTATGGGATCCCGCCGGCATGTTCTATGGCCTTTACATAGGCTGTGGGAATATTGACAGCCGGCATCTTGAAGCGGTTTTCGTCTGTATGGGCCACAATGGCAATGAGGGGGGGCATGGAGAATCCTTATTATAATAGCTGTTATTTAAAGTAAGAATTATATCAGTCGAAAAAAGAAGGGACAAGAGATTTGATCATGTCAGATAAGGATCAGTTGACAAACCCCTAATCCGAATCATCTTGTGGGGAAAGGATAACAAAATAAGAGGAGAATGAATGGGATCCCGGTCATTAGAGCTTCTGGCTCCGGCAAAGAATTTGGAACTGGGCAGGGCCGCCGTCAATCACGGGGCTGATGCCGTGTATATCGGGGCCAAGCGCTTCGGGGCAAGGGCTGCGGCAGGTAATTGTCTGGCAGATATTGAGGGGCTGTGCACCTATGCCCACAAATTTAACGCCCGGGTTTATGTGGCGCTTAATACACTTTTGTTTGACAATGAACTTGAGGCGGCAGAACAACTCATTCAAAGCGTCTGGAACGCCGGGGCAGATGCCCTGATCATCCAGGACATGGGACTGTTGGAAATGGACCTGCCTCCCATCCCCCTTTTTGCCTCCACCCAGGTGGATAGTCGGACCCCGGAAAAGGTGAAATTTCTGGAACAGAGTGGATTCCAGAGGGTCATCCTGGCCCGGGAACTGGGATTGGATCCCATAAGAGAGATCCGGAAAAATACCAGCGTCGACCTGGAAACCTTTGTTCACGGGGCTCTGTGTGTCTGTTATTCCGGCCAATGTTATATGAGCGCGTCCATCGGGGGGCGAAGTGCCAACAGGGGGGCCTGCGGCCAGCCCTGTCGCCTGTGCTGGAATCTGGTCACTGAAAAGGGCCGTATTCTTGAGAAAAACCGGTACTTGCTCTCCCTCAAAGATATGAACCGGGCCGATCATCTGGCCGGACTGGCAGAGGCCGGGATTTCCTCCTTTAAAATTGAAGGCCGCCTCAAGGATTTGGCCTATGTGAAAAATATCACCGGGTTTTACCGCAGGCGCCTTGATGCACTTCTGGAAGGAAATAAAAGATATGGGAAGGCCTCTTCCGGCAGAATCCAATTCTTTTTTACCCCGGATCCTGCCAAAACATTCAACCGGGGGCAGACTGATTATTCTCTGCTTGGGGGCCGAACCCCGATCCATTCTTTTGATACCCCAAAATTCATGGGTGAGAAAATCGGCAGGGTGAAAGCCGCCTCACCGGAAGGGATTGTTCTGGATACCATCCATGACCTCCACAACGGTGACGGTGTCTGTTTTCTGGATGCAGCACGGCGGCTCACCGGATTTTACATCAATCGGGTGGGAAAAGACGGCCGCCTCTTTTTGCCGATGAAGCATCCCCTGAGGAAAACGCCCATTCCCAAAGGAAGTCTTATATACAGGAATCATGACCAGGTCTTTGCCAACACCATGGCCGGGAATACTGCTGAAAGGCGGGTCGGCCTGAGCCTGGTTTTTTCCGAGGCAGAGGAAGGATTTGGACTGGCTGGTGTGGATGAAGACGGCAACCGGGCCCGTGTGGTTTTAGATATCCCTAAAGAACCGGCAAAAAATCCGGATCGGGCTATGGAGGTCATTAAGAAACAGCTGGGCAAATTGGGTAATACTATATTTTTCTCGGTTGATCTGGATATTCAATCCGCCCCGTACTTCCTGCCGGCAAAGGATCTTAACCAGTTAAGACGGGACCTGGTCCTGGCAATGGAAGACCAGAGGGCGCTTGGGTACCGCCCTAAACCCACCTTGCCCCGGCCGGAACCGGCTCCCTATTATCAGACCGACCTGGATTTCAGGGCCAATGCAGCCAATCGTCTTGCCCGGCAGTTTTATGAGAAGCGGGGGGTGACCAGCCTTGCCCCCGCCTTTGAACTGGAGCGCCCTGTCACGGATGTCCCGGTGATGACCACAAAACACTGCATCCGTTACAGCCTGGGCCAATGTTCCGGGCAAAAAGATGACCGGGCGAAAAAGTGTCAGGAACCTCTCTATCTTGAAAATGAAAAAGGACGATTCCGCCTGGCCTTCAATTGCCGGGCCTGCGAGATGGAGGTCCGGCCGCCTTTGGTTTCAGGTTAAGGATCGGCTCCAAAATTACTTGATCTTTTGTTTTTAAAATACCCATTTAAGGGGTTTTGGAAACAATTTAAAGCAAGTTGTTTTGTAAGGATTCCTAATAACTTTTCCAAAAATTATGAAAATGGTGAACCGGCCCGTGCCCTTTGCCGGTTTTGTAGTCTGCCCCGGCCTTCAGCGCATTTGTGATATAGGCTTTGGCTTCTTCCACGGCCCGGTTCAGGTCCAGGCCCTTTGCCAGGCCGGCGGCAATGGCCGAGGAGAGCGTGCAGCCCGTCCCATGGGAATTTTTTGTCTCCACCCGGTCCTGGGGAAATTCATGCATCAGATCCGAGGCCTTTTCGTAGAGCAGGTCATGGCTGGTATTTCCCTCGAGATGGCCGCCTTTGACCAGGACGCTGGCCGCTCCGAAATCCGCCAGGGTTCTGGCAGCCCCGGGCATATCGTCGGCGGTTTTGATTTCACGGCCCAGAAGCACCGATGCCTCGGGCAGGTTGGGGGTGATGACGGTGGCAAGAGGCAACAGCCGTTCCCTCAGGGCGGCCACGGCATCGTCCCTGAGCAGCTTATCCCCGCTTTTGGAGATCATCACCGGGTCCACCACCACATTGGGGCAAGCCCATTGTTCAAGTTTTGATGCCACCACCTCGATGACCTCGGGGGAATGGAGCATACCGATTTTCACGGCATGGGTCCCAATGTCCGCCATGACCGCATCAATCTGCTCTCCTATGAATTCAGACGGTGCCGGGAAAATGCCAGTGACCACTTGGGTGTTCTGGGCGGTCAGCGCGGTGATGGCGGACATGCCGAATACCCCAAGCGCAGAAAAAGTTTTCAAATCCGCCTGGATGCCGGCGCCTCCGCCGGAGTCGGATCCTGCTATGGTTAATGCACGGAAAAATTCTTTCATTATATTTTCTCCTGTATGGATGCTTGATACCTTTTATTTAATTCCCGGGTGGCTTCATAGGGATCTTCCGCCCCGCAAATGGCCGACACCACGGCGATGGAATCTGCCCCGGCCCTGACCACCTCCTCCGTGTTGGTTGTGTTCAGCCCGCCAATGGCCACCAGGGCATGCCTGGAGAAGTTTTTAATCCGGGCAAGTCCCTCCAGACCCCAAGGTGTCTTGGTATCTGTTTTGGTGGGGGTGGCAAATACCGGGCTCACCCCGATATAGGCCAGATCCAGGTCTTGGGCCTCTTGTACATCCGCCCAGGTTTCCACGGACAGGCCGATGAGGGCGTCTTTTCCCATGAGTTCCCTGGCCCTGGCATAGGGCATGTCGCTCTGGCCGATGTGGACCCCGTCGGCGTTGGATGCCAGGGCAATGTCCAGCCGGTCGTTGATGACCAGAGGGACCTTGGCCCATGTCAGCAGGGACTTCAGCCTCAGGGCCTGGTCCAGAAAGGCCCGGGTGTCTGCGGTTTTTTCCCGGAGCTGGACACAGCAGACCCCGGCCCGGACCGCCTTATCCACAATCGTCTCGAGGTCGTGGTGGGGGCAGTCACCTGTCACCAGATAGATTCCCTTCATGCCGGCCTCCTATGCCTTGAGATGATCTTCGATCTCTTTTTCAGAGATCCGGTACAGGGCATCGATAAAGTGGAGCTGGAGGGTACCCGGCCCCTTGGCCTCTTTGGCGGCCACCTCACCGGCTATGCCCATGATCGCCATGGCATGGGCCGCGGCTTTTTGATAATCCGGATTCACTGCTGTGAAAGCCCCGCAGATTGCCGTGGCCGTGCATCCCAGGCCTGTGACTTTGGGCATCATTTCATGGCCGTTTTTCACCTCAATGACACCGTCCCTGGACAGGATATAATCAATCTCACCGGTGATGCAGACCACGGAATTGAACGCTTTATTCAGGTTTCCGGCTGATTCAAGGGCCTGGTCCGAGCCGGAGGTGGAATCAACACCCTTGGTGGTGGCATCTGTCTGGCTCAGGGCCATGATTTCGGATCCGTTGCCCCGGATGATGGCAGGGGTGGCTTCTTGGACCAGGTCCCTGGCCGTATCTGTCCGATAGGAAGTGGCGCCCACACCCACGGGGTCAAGGACAATGGGGATGCCTTTGGCTTTGGCCGCTTTGGCTGCCTTAAACATGGCTTCAATCCATTTCGGGCTCAGAGTCCCGATATTGATGACCAGAGCCGAGGCGATGTTCACCATGTCCTCCACCTCTTCCACGGCATGGGCCATGACCGGGGAGGCCCCCAGGGCCAGCAGGGCATTGGCCGTGTTGTTCATGACCACGTAGTTGGTGATGTTGTGGACCAAAGGGCTGTTTTTTCGGATGGTCCAAAGGTCTTTGTATATATCTGCAGCATTGAGGCTCATTTATATTTTCTCCTATTTCCAGTTGTGAATCAGTGCGTTTCCGTTCACATGATTTTTAATCAAGCCGTATTCCAGGGCAAAATCGGCAAAGGCCTGCCACTGGGCAGGATCATGACCGGCATTAGAAGCAAAATAGGGCCGGGTCAACTCAAAGGCCGCGGTTTCAATCTCTTTGTCTGCTTCTGGAACTGCGGTCAGGTATGTTTTAAGAGCTGCTTCGGGTCGGGCCGCAAGTTCGGCCAAAGCCATGTGGATGGCTTTTACAAATCCTTGTACGGCTTTGGCTTTGTTTGACAGGGTTTTGGAGCCGGCCACAAAGATCAGTTCTTCATAATCGGGGATCCCGTATTTTTCCAGCTCAAAGAAACGGGCCACATATCCATGTTTTTTCATGCCCACGGTTTCATAGGTCTTAAAGGGGCCCATGACGGCGTCCACCTTATTGGAAACCAGGGCCGGGAGAATGGTGAATCCGACATTCACCGGGGTATAGTTTTTTATGCCGTTGATATCGGCAAAGGCTTTGAGCAGCACGTCCATGAGACCTGGAACCGTATACCCTATTTTTTTGCCGGACAGATCTGCCGGGGTTTTTATGGATTCATCAAGGAATAGCAGGGTGGTCAGGGGATGGACCACCAGGGGGGCGACCGCCTTGATGTCAAGGCCCTGGTCCGCCGCAATAATGGTCTGGGGCTGGTAGGAGACCGCCAAATCCACATTGCCTGCTGCAGCCAGCTTCAGGGCGTCCGAGGTCTCAGAGGGGGTGATGATCTCCACCTCCAGGCCCAGGTCCTTGAAAAAGCCTTTTTCACGCGCCAGGTAAATGGGCAGATGGTCCACATTGGGGAACCAGTCCAGCATGAGGGTCAGTTTTTCAGTGGCCATCCCCGGTATTGGGAGCAGCAGCATGAGGGCCAGAAGTATAAAAATTAATTTTTGTTTCATTGTGATATCCTTTTTATTTGAGTTTCCATTTAATGGTTCTTTTTTCGAGTACACCCACGATGATCCAGAGCCCCAGCCCCATGGCCGTGAGCCAGAGAATGGCGGCAAAGACAAGGTCGGTCTGGAGCCTGGCATTGGACTGGATCATGAGATAGCCCAGGCCCTGCTGGGCCCCCACCCATTCCCCGATCACAGCTCCGATGGTGGCAACGGTAACCCCTACTCTCAGTCCTGCAAAAAACTGGGGCAACGCCCAGGGCCAGTACAGCAGCCTAAGTTTCTGCCAGAAGCTTGCCCCCATGAGCCGGAAGAGCACCCGAAATTCAGGATCGCAGCTTTTCAGGCCGGAGAGCAGGCTGATACATATGGGGAAAAATATAATCACCCAGGCCATGAAGACCTTGGAGGACATGCCGTATCCCAGCCAGACCACCAGCAGCGGGGCCAGGGCAAATACGGGCACTGCCTGGGAGGCCACCAGAAAAGGGGCCAGCCCCCGTTCAAGTCCGGGATTGGCAAACATGAGAACGGCCAAAGGCACGGCCGTGACCAGGGCCAGGCCGATGCCCAAAAGAATTTCCCCCAGGGTGGCCAGGGCATGTGGCCAGATCAAAGGGGCTTTGACCAGGGCAACGGCGGCAATATCCGAAGGCCGGGGCAGAATAAAAACAGGCACATCCATGAGCCTCACCCCCAACTCCCAGATGCCAACCAGACTCAGTGCCAGGCCTATGGCCAGCAGGTTAGACCGCTTCATGGGAAATATCCCCCCGCAGCCGCTCCAGGACATGGGTCCTGATCTCAATGAGTTCCGGATGGTTGAAGCGCCTGGGCTTGGGCTGTCTGGGCACAAACTGCTCCACCACGGTCATGGGCCGGGGCCCCAGCAGGCAGATTTCGTCTCCCAGAAGCAGAGCCTCTTCAATATCATGGGTGATCATAAGAATGGTTTTTTTGAATTCGGACTGAAGCATTAGCAGCAGATTCTGCAGCCCCTGGCGGGTAATGGCATCCAAAGCGGACAAGGGTTCGTCCAGAAGGATGAGATCCCGTTGAAACATCAGGGTCCTGACCAGGGCGCAGCGCTGGCGCATGCCCCCGGAGACCTGGCCGGGATAATGATGTTCAAACCCTTTCAGCCCCAGACGTTTAAACAGGTCTGCCGCCATTTTACGGGCCCCGTTCAGGTTTTTTTTGCCTGTTTTTGCAGGCAACAGGCTGTTTTCAATAAGGGTAAACCAGGGCAGGAGCAGATCTTTTTGCTGCATATAGGCGGCATGGTCCTGAACATTGGCCAGGGTCTTCCCCTTCCAGGAAATATCTCCCCGGTCCAGGTCCGTCACACCAGTGAGTCCGTCAAACAGGGTGGACTTCCCGCACCCCGAAGGTCCCACCAGGACCTTAAACTGCCCCGGCTCAACCTTCAGGCTGAAATCTAAAAATATAGCCTGGCTGCCATAGGCTTTGCCCGCACCACACACCTCAAGCATAATCGCTTTTCCTGCTTTAAATTTTTTCCGCTTCAAATGGGGGATGGGGGAAAGGGCTTTCCTTCGCCGGAATGATCCGGATCAGGTTCCAGGGGTCGAAACAGGGATACTCTGTTTCCTCTCAGCCGAATGCCTTCGACTCCCCCAGCCTTCCATTGACGCCGCAATAATTGGACGAAAAATACCATGCCGGCATGCCGGATGTCAAATTTCCTTAGGAATCGTTACAAAATTACGTGAGCTAAATTGTTTCCAAAAACCCTTTAAATGCGTAGTTTGAAAACAAAAGATCAAGTGATTTTGGAGCCGATCCTTACCACCAATTTAAGACATCCTCGGCAAAACCGAAGAATTTTTTGATATTTAATACTGAACCATCGTCAAGGATTACATATCCTGTGAAATGACCAAACACCTGGTGCTGGACTGATTTGAGAAGCTTGAAATCAAAACTGGATTGCCTGTCCAGCATTGGTGCGAAGTCCATTTCAAACCGATTGTCGCTGCTTGTAATTTTCCAGGACTGCATATAGTCTTGGGTGTTCATATGAAAGAGAATCTCGCCCAGCTTATGAGCCTTTCCTTTGTAAAATATCATATTTTCCGATGCCCTTGACCGATCGCTGAATCCGTAACCAAGATTCCATCCAAAGGATTCACCATCCAGCATACCGGAGGCCGATCCCCAATACCAGCGGTTCTTATAGGTCCAGTTCCCCCGCCCCCAGTCAATGGCGCCAAAGCTTGTGGCAGGGTTGAATTCATATCTCGTGCCGCCCATGGTCACCTGCCCTGCAGCCGGCATACAATTGATTTTATGATTATAGTAAAAGGCCTTTTTGTTATTTTTCCAGGACGTGGCAATGGCCATACTTTCTAAATCAGGGTCCTGTGAAAGCAGGATTTCTCCCCTGAGCCCTTTATTCCCATTGGTATCTGCAAAATGATTTGTTTCAAAGGATAAATGCCTGACGCCCTTTGACACATCGAAGTTCAGGCTTAGCCTGTTGCTTTTAAAACAACTGGTGCCGGATTCGGAAGTTGCCGGCAGGCCGGTGCGTCCCCTTGGTAAAAATGTGAGTGTATCCACCTGCCGGGATGTCTTTTTTCGAAAATCCAGCCAGCAGATTGCTGCGATTCCAATATACCCGAGATCCGCAAGGGTGAGGGTTATTCCATACCCTTGTTCAGGATCAAGAACCGAATAATAGTCCCACTCCTTAATCCTGTGCCACCCGGCTTTGATTTTTTCGCGGTCATATTGCCACAAAGGAGAGGTTGCATACCCCGGGTTGATCAAATGTCCGTTTTCGTCCAATAAATCGCAAGGTTCTGTTATTTGATTTTGTGGGTCCACTGATACCTTCAACCTCCCTATTTCTTTTACTTGTTTTCGGACTGTTGCCTTGATATCTTTTGTGCGAATGGAAAAGGCCCTATGGTTATGGGTATTTTTTCAAATTTATTCAACAGTTTTTATTGGCGATTGGGTTTAATCCGTATTAACGATCAAAAGGAGTTTGATATGAGCGGCATCTCCCGGGAAGAAATCAGTGAAAGAATGAGCAAAATTGTGATCAACAATGATGTGATTTACCTCTGCGGGCAGGTTGCGGACAACGCGGACCAGCCCATCGGCCCCCAGACCGAAAATATGCTGGCCAAGGTGGATGCCCTTCTAAAGCAGGCTGGAAGTGACCGGGAACATATTCTGTCCGCCACCCTCTACATCCGGGATATGAAAGACTTTGCCGGGATGAATGCAGTGTGGGACAATTGGGTGCCTGCGGGCCATGCCCCGGCCCGGGCCTGTGTGGAAGCTAAAATGGCCCGTTCCGAATTGCTGGTGGAGGTCTCAGTGGTGGCGGCGAAAAAAGCATAGGCAACTGCTATTATAAATAGTGGCTGACCGAAAACCCATGTTTGGATGAATACTTGTCCATATGCAAGGTGCAAGCAAAGCTGAAACCGGAGTGTTCTGTAGTACATTAGGTTCGATTTATAATTTGGCAGGTCTGTGCAGCAACGTGGCAGGTTGGCCTCGCCTTTCCGAAGTCTTGCATTACCGGGCAGTTCTCGCAAACTTGGGGGTGGAGGTAATGGCGATGACAATGACTGTATTCAGGTTACTGTCGTTGAGCAGGTAGCTTTGGATGACTAATCCGGAGCGCTTCCCCTTTCTATTGCGCCTTGCCTTCTGCGTTGCCCCGGTATATCCTACCGGCGTGTTTATCGGCTGAATCAGGGTCTGGAAGGAGAAAATTCATGGCAGAAGAGACTGCAGCGACCGCAGCGACCGCGTATAAAGTCGGCCTGGTTCTGGGCAGCGGGTCATCCCGGGGATGGGCTCATATCGGTGCCATTGAGGCCCTTCAGGACAGCGGCATTCCCATTCATATGGTGGCCGGTTCAAGTGTGGGGGCCTTTGTGGGGGCGGTGTATGCCAGTGGGGGGCTGGAAAATCTGAAAAAGTATGTCCTGGAGATGGACGGGGAGAGCATGTTTTCCTTTTCCGATCTTTCCCTGCTTAGGTCCGGACTTTTGGACGGGGATAAGAAGCTTGGTGAGCTGTTCTGCATGCACACGGATAAAAAAGAGTTTTCCGAGCTGGAACTGCCCTTGAAGGTGGTGGCCGTTGATATGGATTCAGGGGACCCGGTGGTGCTGGATTCCGGAAATCTGCTCACGGCCCTCAGGGCCTCCATGTCCTATCCAGGGCTGTTTGCACCGGTGAATTACAAAGGAAGGTGGCTCATTGACGGCGGGGTGGTGGACCCGGTTCCTGTGGGGGTGGCCCGGGCCATGGGCTCGGATATTGTTATTGCCGTGAACCTGGATTCACGGCTGGTCTCCCGGAAGCGGCACCTGAAAGTCGAGGCCGAACCTGTCAGAAAAGAAGAGCCGGTACGCAGTGAGTTCCTTAAAAATCTGTCGGCCCGCTACGATGCTGCGGAAAAGATGATCCGGGAGCGATTTGATACCGCCAAAAAGACAAAGCCCCCCGGGGCCCGGCAGGTGATCAATGCCTCCATTGAAATCATGCAGGAGCGGATCACCCGGGTCAATTTTGCGGTTTCCCCTCCGGATATCCTGATTACCCCCCGCCTGGGGGATCTGAAAATGCTGGATTACGACCAGGTGGCTCATTCCATTGAAGAGGGGTATATTGCCACCCAAAATAAGGTCAATGATATTAAAATGCTTTTGGATGATCTGATGCCGGATCAGGATTAATACATGCGAATTATACATACCTCTGACTGGCATCTGGGCCAGCACTTCATGGGCCGGAACCGCCTGGATGAACACAGGGCGTTTCTGGCATGGCTGCTTGATGAAATCCAAGAGCGCCGGGCCGACGGCCTGGTGGTGGCCGGTGATATTTTTGATACGGGTGCCCCTCCTTCCTATGCCAGAACAGTGTACAATGAATTCATTGTATCCCTTCAAAAAACCGGATGCCGGCAGACCCTGATCCTTGGGGGCAACCATGATGCCGCAGCCACCCTGAACGAGGCCCGGTCCATTCTTGAATGCCTGAATACCCGGGTGGTGGCCGGGATTCTTGAAAAGCCTGAAGACCATGTGCTTTTGTTCAATGACAGGGAAGGCAAGCCCGGCCTCATTGTCTGTGCCGTGCCTTTCTTGCGGCCCAGGGATATTATCAAAAGCGTTGGGGGGCAGTCGGGTCGGGATAAGCAGCGGGCCATGGGAGAGGCCATCGGTGAATTTTACGACCAAGTGTTTAGGGCGGCAGAGTCGGAGCGGGAGCGGCTGTGCCTGCCTGGCCTGCCCATAATGGCCACGGGCCATCTAACGGTGGTGGGCGGGAAAAGTTCAGAATCGGTACGAGACATTTATATCGGTTCCCTGGATGCATTTCCGGCCAAGGGGTTTCCCCAAGCCGATTATATTGCCCTGGGTCATCTCCACCGGTACCAGCAAATTAAAAACCAGGACCATATCCGATATTCCGGGTCCCCCATCCCCTTGAGTTTTGATGAGGGCGGCAGCCCCAAGCAGGTGCTCCAGGTCGATTTTGAAGGGGGAAAATTAAGAGAGGTAACCCCTGTGCCCGTGCCCTGTTTCAGAATCCTGAAATGTTTGAAGGGTAATCTTGAGGAAATTGAACAGGGAATTCAGGAGTTAAAGGCTGTGTGTACGGGTAATGGGGTCGGGGAAACAACCTGGCTTGAGGCTGAAGTCTCTGAAGACCATTATTTGACAGACCTCCAGGATCGGATGCAGGAGATGATAAAGCAGGTCTTTGGTGAAGAGGGTGGGCCTGAACTGCTCAGGGTGAGGCGGAAAAAATGCCGGCACCGGGAGGGGGAAAATGTCCAGGCCCGGGAACGGCTGGAAGAATTGAGCCCAAAAGAGGTGTTTTCCCGGCGCCTTGAGGCTGAAGAACTGAGTGCTGAACAGACCCAGACCATGAATAATTTATTTGACGAGATCCTGGACCGGGTCAGGGAGGACGGCCAATGAAGATTCTGGGACTCAGATTCAAGAATATCAATTCCCTCAAAGGGGAGTGGATCATTGATTTTCGCAACCCCGAGTTCAGGGAAAACGGGCTGTTTGCCATTACGGGCCCAACGGGTGCGGGGAAAACCTCTATTCTGGATGCGATCTGCCTGGCCCTGTACCACCAGACCCCGAGGCTTGTGGTTTCCTCCGGTGCCAATGATCTGATGACCCGGCATACGGCCTGCTGTCTGGCCGAGGTGGAATTTGAGGTGCGGGGAAAAATTTACAGGTCCTTCTGGTCCCAGCACCGGGCCAAGAATAATCCCGACGGCAGGCTCCAGCCCCCGAAGGTGGAATTGGCGGCTGTGGACGGAGACGGGCTGGGCACCATCCTTTCCTCCCAGACCAAAGATAAGCTCAAACAGGTCATGGCCATAACGGGCCTTGATTTTGATCGGTTTACAAAGTCCATGCTCCTGGCCCAGGGCGGGTTTGCTGCCTTTCTTAACGCCAATGCAAATGAGCGTGCCGAGCTTCTGGAAGAACTCACGGGTACCGAGATCTACGGGGAAATTTCCAAGGCGGTGTTTGAGCGGACAAAGGAAGAAAAAGCGCCGTTGGACCTGCTTCAGGCCAAGGCCGGAGTGTTAGAGCTGCTGACTTCGGAAGATCTGGACCGCCTGGAACAGGAGATTGAAGTGTTCAAGGTCCGGGAGGCTGTGCTTAAAAAAGAGGGTGAAAAGATTTCCGGACAGATGGCCTGGCTGGACCGGAAGGCAGAACTGGAAAAAGAAGCGTTGTCGGCCCGGGAAGGTGTCCTGGCTGCGGATCAGGCATTTAAAGTCGGAAAAAAAGAGATGGAACGTCTGGATGCAGCCCTGCCGGCTCTGGAGATCAAGCCTGCCTTTGACCGGGTGGGAGCAAGCCGGGCCGCCGTGGCGGACAATGCAAAGGATAAGGCGGAGGTGGCCAGGACCCTGGAAATCACCCAGACCCGGATGGGACGCCTGGAGCATGAAACGGCCCGGGCCGGCCAGGCCCTGGAGGCGGTGAAAACGGACCGTGATAAAGCTGAAATCCTGATCACGGAAAAGGTATTGCCTCTCGATCAGAAGATCCGAAGCGGGGTTCAGGGAATGGGTGAACTGGAACGGCAGCTTGCAGCAGTGTCGGAACGGGCCGGGGGGCTGGAGAGAAAACAAAGTGAGATTGAGACCCGTGGCAAACTGGCCCGGGCAGATCTGGAAGTCCTTGAAAATTTCCTGGAAACCAATGCGTCCCATCAGAGCCTGGGAGAAATCCTGCCCCTGGCCGCCAGCCTGTTTGACCGGCGCTTTAGGCTTGGGGAGAGCCGGAAAAAAGCTCAGTACTCTGCTGATGCCAATGCTAAGGCCTTGAAGGTCATTGACCGTGCCATGGAAAAAAACGGGCAGGACCGGAAGGCCCATGATGCAGGTATGGAAACCCTGGTCAAAGAGATTGCCCGGCTGGACCGGGAGGGTGAAATTTTGCTGAACGGTCGGGATATTCAGACTCTGAACCGCCTGCTCCAGTCACTCACAGGGCAGGCCCCCCTGAGGGCGGAACTCAAGTCCCTGGCCCGGCAGTATGGAAAGGAGCAGAACAGGCTGGACCGGGTAGGCTCAGGAGAAAAGCAGTTCACCGCCCGCCTGGAAACGGAAGAAAAACAGGTAAGGGCCCTGGCCCGGATACGGGAGGAAATTCAAATCCATCTGGCGGAGCTGGACCGTACCCTGGTCCTGGAGGAGCGGATTGCAGCCCTTTCCCAACATCGGGAAAGGCTTTCAAAGGGTGAGGCCTGCCCTCTGTGCGGGGCCACAGATCATCCGGCCATAGAGGAATATAAGACCATTGATCCCTCGGCCACCCTGGATAGGAAAAGAGTCCGGTCAGGGGAGCTCAAACAGACCGAAGCCGACCTGGACAAGGCTGGCCGGGTTCTGGCCGAAACCAGGGCCGGGCTGGAGAGCCTGGACAGAGAAGGCAGAGATATCCGCAGGGGCCTGGATTTCCTGGCCGGGGATTGGGATGGGGTGTGCCAAAAATTGGGCATTGACCTGAATCCCGACCATGGTGAGGCCGTAAAAGAATGGCTGAATAGTCAGGAACAGGATTTTCTGGGCCTGCAGAAACTCTTGGGAGACCTTGATCGGCTGGGGCGTGAGCGTCGGAAGGCCGGAGACCTGGCAGTTAAAGCCAGGGAGACCGGTCAGGCCCTGATCCATGACCGGGCCATGGCTGAAAAGGAAAGAGAACAGCTGGTCCGGGCAGGAAAAGAGATAAAAGAGCAGGACGCCGTTTTTCTGGGCGAGATTCGGGACACGGAAAAAAAATTGACCCAATGTCTTGGGCCTCTGGCATTGCCCGACCTCCGGGAGCAGGCGGGTTGGATGAAGACCCATTCTGGCCTGTGGAGGGCTTTCCAGGATGCTGTCCAGGCCAGGGATAAGGCCAAAGAGGGCCTGGCCCGGGTTCAGGAAGAACGGGCCCTGGCGGAGCAGGAGCTGGGCCTGGTCCGGGAGCAGGCCGATGGCCTGAATAAAAAGAAGCAAGAGGGCCAGGCGGTTCTGGATACGTTAAAAAAGGACCGCAGAGCTGTTTTCGGGGATGCCTCGGTGGGTCGGGAACGGAACCGGTTGGCCAGGGGCGTCCAGGAGGCTGAGGCTGCTCTGGTCCGGGCGGTTGAGAGCCGTGACAAGACTGCAGGTGAGGTGAATCGGCTGAAGGGACGTCAGATTTCCCTGGAAAAGGCGGCCAAAGACCTGGGGAAAAAGGAAATGCAGGCCGTAACAGCCTGGGCGGATAGCCTGGCAGACTCCTGTTTTGTGACGGAAGCGGATTTTCTTGCGGCCCTGGTAGACCGTGCCGAACGGGAACGCCTTGAAGCCCTGAAACAGAAAACGGACAAGGCGGTTGAAGCGGCAAAGGCATTGGATGTCCGTATTCGGGTTGCCCTGGAGGAACATACTGCCCTTGCCCTGACCCAGAAATCACGGGTAGAGCTGGAAGCCTCAAAAAAAAATATTGGGGCCCAAATCCAGTCTTTGGCCCGGAGCCAGGGGGAAATCGGGGAAAAGATCCGGGCGGACCGGGAACAGAGAAAAGCCCAGGACGCTCTGTTTGAGAAGATCGACAGGCAAAAGGAAATATATGATGACTGGGTGCGGCTCTCCGGCCTCATCGGGTCCAAGGATGGGGACAGGTTTCGAAAATTTGCCCAGGGCCTGACCCTGGATCACCTGCTTTATCTGGCCAATAAACGGTTGAACAGGCTTCAGGGGCGGTATCTGCTACGGCAAAAATCCGACGAAGCGCTGGGCCTTGAGGTGATGGACCAGTGGCAGGCCGATACGGTGCGGGACACCAAGACCTTGTCAGGCGGGGAAAGTTTTTTGGTGAGCCTGGCCTTAGCCCTTGCCCTGTCCGACCTGGTTTCCAGCCGGACCTCCATTGATTCTCTGTTTTTGGATGAGGGGTTCGGCACCCTGGATCCCGAAGCTTTGGATATTGCCCTGGATGCCCTGGACAGCCTCAACGCAGGTGGGAAAATGATCGGGGTGATCTCCCATGTGGAGGCCATGAAAGAGCGGATTGCCACCCAAATTGAGGTCCGGCCCAAAACCGGCATGGGCGTGAGCTGTCTGGATGATAGGTTTGCCATATCTGGGAGGACATCGTGACCGGACCTGAAAATATGAGTCCAAGAGAACGGAAGCTGATCATCGGGGCCGCCATGCTGGCACTCTTTTTAGGCGCTTTGGATGCCCTGGTCATGTCTGCGGCCATGCCCACCATCATTGCGGAGCTGGGCGGGCTTTCCCTCTATGCCTGGGTCTACTCGGCATATTTTCTGGCCCGGGCGGTTTCACTGCCGGTATTTGGCAAACTTTCGGATCTTTTTGCGGCCAAAACATTGATGATGACAGCCATTCTGATATTTGGTCTGGCGTCATTGGCGGCAGGCCTGTCCCCCACCATGGGGTTTCTGGTGGGGGCCCGGGTGTTCCAGGGCATCGGGGCGGGGGGGATTTTCGCCCTGGTCTATGTGGTGCTCTCCGATGTGGCCCTGCCCGGGGAGCGGGGGAAGACCCTTTCCCTGGCAAGCTCTGTCTGGGGTATCTCATCGGTGATCGGTCCCACTCTGGGCGGATTTATCGTGACTTACTTTTCCTGGTCATGGATTTTTTATATCAACCTGCCCCTGGGGCTGCTCTCCCTGGTCGGCATTGGCTTTTTCTTTAAAGAATTCAGGGAAAAGCCGGGTCGGATAAACCTGGACTGGGCAGGGATCACCTGTTTTTCCGGGGCTGTGCTTGCCGGGCTGACCCTGATTATGACCGGGGGGCGGGAAGTGCCCTGGGGTTCTCCTGTCGGCATGGGGCTGGCTGCTGCCGCCCTGGTGTTAGGTCTTGGCTTTGTTCTGGCTGAGCGCCGGGCAAAAGATCCCTTTCTGGACTTCAGTTTTTTCAAATACCCGGGTTTTGCCTTGGGCAATGCCGTGACCCTGGGAGCCAGTTTTTCCATGTTTTCCCTCTTTGCCTATGCACCCTTGTTCCTCCAGGGGGCCCTGTCCCGGACTCCCATGGTGGTCGGCTATGCCATGCTCTCATTGAGCCTGGGCTGGTCCCTGGGCAGCCTGATTCTGGGCCGGAACGTGGACCGGATGGGTAAGAAGGGTGCAAGCCTTGCCGGGTGCCTGCTCATGGTGGTGGGCACCGGTCTTTGCCTGGGGTTTAACCGGGATACCCAGCTTGTGTACTGCTTTTTCGTATTTATCATCATCGGTCTGGGCATGGGGTCCATCACCCTGTCTACCCTGCTCATCGTCCAGGACAGTGTGGAACCAAAGGACCTGGGTGTGGCCACTTCCCTGCACCAGTTTGCCCGGACTTTAGGGGGCACCATCGGGGTAGGTATCTGCGGGGGTGTGATGACTTCACGACTGTTTCGGGGGATGGAAGGGTCCGGCCTGTCCAGGGAAATGGCCGGGCAGCTCAAAGAGAGCATGACACATCTGTTTCAGCCTGAATTCCGGGCAAGTATCCCGGCCCAGACCCTGGATCTGCTCCAGAATGCGGTCCTAGACGGAGTCTGGGCTGCCTTTGCCGTGACGGCGGTGGTCGCTGTCATAGGACTTATTCTTGCCGGCTTTCTGCCCAGAGACAAGGCTTTGGGGTAATTATTTCTGGTGGTCCCGGTTCAGGTGGAAGTTCACCCAGGATGAGGTTTTATTCAGCTCCCAGTTCCGGGGGGGGACCCGGTCCTGCAGAAAGGTTTCCAGTTTGCCTGCATGTTTCAGGCGGCTGTAGGCCCGGACCCAAATGCATTTTTTCTTGTCCGGATAGACTTCGCAGAATCCGTTCTTACTGCCGCCGCAAGGGCCGTTCCTGGTGTGTTTGGGGCATCCGGATTCAGGACAGAGGAAACCGGCATGCTGGATGCCGCAGTCCCCGCAGCTTTGGCAAGAAAGAAGGCTCATTTTCATGGGGTCTTCCAGACAGCACTTTAAAACCCAGGTTTTATCTGTTTTATCCAAGAATCCGGCAAATTTCCTATACACCGGTGCCAGAACATTCTGTTTATCAAAAAAGAGGCTGTGGGCAAAGCTGAGCATATTATAGGGGTAATGGTCGGTGAGCCTCTCCTTTATTCCGGGTTTGGGCTCCTGTCCGTTTGGTGCTTCAGTGACCTGGTCATACCAATAATATGCGTTTTTTTCTTTGCTTGAAAAATCGCTCATGTATCTGGGCCAGTCATCCTCGATTTCCTCCATTCTGTTGAGGATGGTGCCCACCGCATCAAAGTCTTTGTGAATACCGCCGATGTGGATGCCCCGGTAGCCGAAGCCCTTGAGGACCACGCCAAGGCGGGCGGCCCGTTCAATGGCGGCTTCCATGCCCAGTTTTTTATCTTTCCATTCGGACAGGACCTGGGCCAGGAGTTTGTCCGAGACAAAGGCGCCGGGCACCCGGCCCTGGTTCATGGCCCTGGCGGCACCGGGGCTGAGCATGTAAACTGAGGCCATTACGGGGACGTGGGCGTTCTTTTCCTTGTGGTAGCGGATGAGTTCGTTGAACTTGTTGATGTCATAGCCCAACTGGGTGATGACAAATCCGGCCCCTGCTGCAATTTTTTTGTCCAGTTTTTTGTACTGGGCAATACATTCTGACTGCCGGATTTTAAAGGGGGATACCCCGCATCCCTGGAAAAAGGGCTCAGGATCACCCGATGCCAGGAGGCGGTGGGTGAGGGCCTTGATCATTCGGCTCAGGAGGACGGAATCCAGGTCGAATACCGGAGCCCCCCGGCCTTCGAATCCATTACCGCTGTAATCCCCGGTCAGACAGAGCAGGTTTTTCATACCCATGCGGGCCAGCTGCAGGGCCCGGGATTCCATTCCCACCCGGTTCATGTCCCTGCAGGTAAAGTGGACGATGACGTCCAGGCCGTATTTGAATATTTCATATCCCAGCACATCCGGGGAAAGGGAGGGGTTTCCTCCTGGATTGTCTGTGATGGATACGGCGGATATCCGTCCGTCGGCAAAGGCATCTTTGGCAATACCCACTAGGGCGTCGGTGCTGCGGCCGAAAGATTCCCGGCCGGGCACCAGTTCCAGGGTGACCACAAAATTTTTCGGGTCCATCAACTCTTCACTGAAAATACGGAGCACTGTGTTTCTCCTCAGGCTGGGGGTCAGGTCTTGACTTTTGGCTTTTTCATTTCATGTTCAGCATCTTTTTACCCTGGGCAAGGCGCTGGGAGGTGAATTCGTCTTCCAGTGCCTCCAGGACCCATTCCAGGGCATCGGTAATGGGGATGTTCTGGGGGCATTTGTCCAGGCATTCTCCGCATTGGATGCACTGGGAGGCATAGCCGGGCTTGCCGGTTCCGGAGAATATGCCGCCACAGCGGACGGCGTACATGAATTTGGCTTCCTGTTCATTTTTAAAGAGGTGGAGTTTGTTGAGCACTTCAAAAGCGGCTGAAATATTGACCCCGGCCGGGCAGGGTTTGCAGTATTCACAGCCCGTACACCCAACTTTCATAAGCTGTTTATAGGTGTCTGAAGCCTCTCTAACCAGGCCCAGTTCTTTGGGGGTTAGGGTGTTGGGTCGGGCCTGGTGCGCGATTTCTAAGTTTTCTTTGATATGGTCTTCCACATTCATGCCCGAAAGAACCACCGTGACTTCGGGCCGGTCCCAGATCCATCGCAGGGCCCATTCCACCGGGGTCCGGGGCGTGTCTGCCTTGGCCCAGACTTCAGCTACCTCGGTGGGTGGTTCCGGTACACCCAGATTCCCGCCCCTCAGGGGTTCCATAATGATGACCCCAAGGCCTTTAGATGCCGCATATTCAAGTCCCTCTGTGCCCGCCTGGTGGAATTCGTCCAGGAAGTTGTATTGGATCTGGCAAAGTTCCCAGGGGTAGTCGTCCGTGATGTTTTTAAAGGCGTCGATATGACCGTGGAAGGAAAAACCCGCATTGATGATGCGGCCGTCCTTTTTGGCCGAGTCAATGAATTCAAGCACACCCAGGCCTTTTAATTTGTCCCAGACCGGTCCGGCCAGGTTGTGGATGAGGTAATAGTCCAGGGTATCCGTATTGAGCCGCTCAAGCTGTTCATCAAGGAAGCGATCCATCTGTGCCCGGGTTTCAATCATCCAGGAGGGCAGTTTGGTGGCTATTTTTACCCGGTCCCGGTATCCGTCGGCCAGGGCTCGTCCCAAAAGCGGCTCGCTTTCACCGGTATGGTAGGGCCAGGCCGTGTCAAGATAATTTACCCCGTTATCAATGGCATATCTGATCTGGGCAATGGCCCGGGGTTCGTCGATTCGATGTTTTTCGTCCACAGGCAGGCGCATGCAGCCGAAGCCGAGAACTGATAATCTATCGTTATTTTTCGGGAGTGTTCTATATTCCATTTGGATCTCCTTTAATGGGTGACTTCAATATAGACGCGGGACTTTGATTTTTCAAGCATTAACCCGGGGGCTTGAAAATTGTTGAGAAATCCTCATATTAGAACAATGAAACTAAAACTTTTTACCTCTGTTGTCTTGTCTGTTTTGACTGTTCTGGTTGCCGTGGAAGCCGGGACAAAGCCGGTTCAGGTGCTTTTTATAGGTGATTCTCTTACTGCGGGCTTAGGCGTGTTACCGGAGCAGGCCTATCCGGCTCTTATTCAGGAGAGACTGAATCAATCTAAGAATAGCCGGGTAAAGGTGATCAACGGGGGGATCAGCGGGTCAACCAGTGCCGGGGCCTATTCCCGGCTTAAATGGTACCTCCGGGTGCGTCCTGATGTCCTGGTTCTGGCCCTGGGGGCCAATGACGGACTCCGGGGACTGCCGGTGGCCCAGATGAAGACGAACCTGGCCCGGGCTATTTCTCTTGCAAAAAAATCCAATATAAAAGTGATCCTCTGCGGCATGGAAGTGCCACCCAATTACGGTCCCGTGTATGCCCGGGACTTCGGGCAGGTGTATCCGGAACTGGCCCGGGAATTTCAGATTTCCCTGGTTCCCTTTCTGCTTGAGGGGGTGGGAGGGCAGGCCCGGCTTAACCAGGCCGACGGCATCCATCCTACACCCGAGGGGCATAAAATCATTGCCCGTACGGTGTTACCCTATATTCTGGAGCAATTATGATTCTTGAACTCAAAGGTGTGGGCAAACGCTTTGCCCAGCCCGGTGGGGGCCGTATCACGGTCCTGGAAGATGTGGACCTCGGTGTGGACACAGGCGAGACTCTGGCCATTGTGGGGCAGTCCGGCTCGGGGAAGACCACCCTGCTTTCCCTGATTGCCGGGTTGGACCGGCCCGATGAGGGAGAGATCTTTCTGGACGGGGCAGATATGGCCGGCATGGGCCAGGACAGGCTGGCCCGGTTCAGGGCCCGGAAGATCGGTATCATATTTCAACAGTTCCACCTCATGCCACATCTGACAGCCAGGGAAAATATCAGCCTGCCCCTGGAAATCGGCCGGGCAGACAGGATTGGGCAATTCACCGATGCGGTGCTGGAAAAGGTGGGACTGACCGATCGGCAACACCATCTGCCCGGGCAGTTGTCCGGCGGGGAATGCCAGCGGGTGGCCATTGCCAGGGCCCTTGTGGTCAGACCGTCCCTGCTTCTGGCTGACGAGCCCACAGGAAACCTGGACACGGCCACAGGTGAGATTGTGGCATCGCTTCTGTTTGACCTGGTTGAAAAAGAGGCCACCAGCCTGGTTCTGGTGACCCATAATTCGGATCTGGCGGCCCGGTGTGGCCGGACATCCACCCTGTTGAAAGGTCGGTTGGCCTCATGATGGTCTGGCTGGGCATGGCCGTAAAGGAACTTCGGGTCAATAAGGGCTTCAGCATTTTTTTTGTGCTGAACCTGTCCATCGGCCTGGCCGGGTTTGTGGCGGTCCAGTCCTTCGGACGGTCCATGGACCGGCACATGGATCAAAACCTTAAGGAAATCCTTACCGCTGATATAGTGTTGTCTGCCTCCTCACCCATGGTGGACCGGGAGCAGGCCCTGGCGGATGAGGTCCTGGGCCTGGATAAGTCAGCGGCCCGGCTTACGGCCTTTTACTCAATGGTCAGGCCCGGCCCGGGCAGAAACGGAACCCGGCCCCAGGCAAGATTGGTGAGAATTATGGCCATTGACCGGTATTATCCTCTTTACGGCCGTTTTATCCTTGAAAAGGAAGGGGGGAAAACCGGTAACCTTCAGTCCGGTCCCGGTCTGTTCATGACCCGGGATACAGCCCATACCCTGGGGGTGGAAAACGATGTAAATACCCCCCTGAAAATCGGTAAAAAGGATTTTTATATCCAGGATTTTTTCCTGGAAGACCCGGATAAATCCCTGACAGCCGTGGATCTTGCCCCCAAGGTTTACATGGGCATGGACCAGCTTGAGGGAACCGGCCTGGTCCGGTTTGGCAGCCGGATCCGTTATTTTTATTTTTACACATTTCCAGCGGGTACTGATATCCCGGCCTTGACCCGGGAACTGGAATCCAGGCTGTTTGACCTCAGCAAGGGAAGGCCCAGGATCAATGTGTTCGATACCCGGGATGTAAACCGGAGGCTGGGCAAGATTACCCGGTATTTCACCGGGTACATGGGGCTGGTGGGCATTGTGGCTCTGTTTCTGGCCGGAATCTCCGGGGCTTATCTTTTTCGGGGGCTGGTGGCCATGAAACAGAAGGAGATAGCCATTCTCATGAGTGTGGGCGGGGTGCGCCGGGAAATTTACGGATTTGTGAGTGTTCAATTAATGATTCTGGGTGCCCTGGCCGCCGGATTGGCCCTTGGGGCCTCTTACCTGCTTATGCCTGCTTTTCCCGTGATTTTCAAGGGACTGGTACCCCAGGGCCTGGCGCTGCGCATTGACCCTGTTATAGTGGGGGTGGCCCTGGGGCTGGGCATTGGGGGGAGCCTGGTTTTCTGTCTGCCCGCCTTTGTCCGTTTGTTCGGGGTCCAGCCCCTGAGTCTGTTAAGGGGAATGGAACACCAGGAAAAAAAACAGGGTGGAATATTCGTTGCCTTATCATTCATACCTGGACTGGCAGCCTTTTTCGGGGTGTCCATGGGCGTGGCCGGGTCCGCCCGGGACGGTTTGATATTCAGCATTGGCTTTCTTTTGGCCATGGCTTTGCTTTCCATTGCGGGAACACTGTTATTCCGTGCCTGCGGCCCCATTTCCTCTGGCCGGTTCATGGCCGGGCGAGTTGCCTCCAAAATTGCTTTGAGGAACCTGTTCAGGAACCGGTGGTCCTCTTTGTCCTGTTTTGTCACCATTGCCATGGGGGTGTTCCTCATTGCCCTGATTCCCCAGATTCAGAAAGGGCTGGAGTCCGAGATCATGCGGCCCGAGGGGCTGAAATTGCCTGTTTTTTTTCTGGTGGATATCCAGGATGAGCAGAAAGAGGCGCTGGTCTCGTTCATGGAAGAACATGCCGGTGACCTCACCCATATCTCCCCCACTGTGAACGGCAGGATACAGGCTGTGAACGGGAAGCCTTTCTTCGGAAGGACCGGGAAGGCAGATGGCCGGAGCCGCATGGGCCGGGCAGGTGGCCGCCGCCTGGAATTTATTTTTTCCCACAGGGCCTCTCTGGCAGACTCGGAATCCATTGTCCGGGGACGGCCAATGGCGTCAACCCCTTGGTCGTTTGAGTCCGGACGTCCCTTTGAGATCTCCATGGCCCAGACCTTTGCCGACCGGTTCGGGTTTAAGATCGGGGACCGTATTCGGTTTGATGTCCAGGGCATTCCTATGGAGGGGCAGGTCGTGAACCTGCGCAGGGTCAGATGGAATTCTTTTCAGCCCAATTTTTTTCTCCTCTTCCAAGACGGGGTGCTCAATGATGCCCCCAAGACTCATCTGGGTGCCATCTCCAATGTGCCGGCTGATCTGCGAAAAGAGCTGAAAAACAGCCTGGTGGATAAATTCCCCAATGTCTCGGTCATTGATGTGACCCAGACCGCATCCACCATCCTGGGGGTGACGGACCGGCTCTCCCTGTCCATACGTTTCATGGCCTGGCTGGCCATGGGGGCCGGGCTGGTGTCCATTTTTTCCATTGCCCGGCACCAGGCCCGGAAGAACCGGAACCAGATCAACCTGCTCAAGGTCCTGGGGTGTGATTTCAGGACACTTCAGCGGGTGAGTCTTGTGGAGTTCGGATTTATCGGATTTTTGGCCGCCCTCTTTGCCTTGGCCCTGAGCATGGGGTTTTCCCTGGCCATCTCCTGGTACTTTTTCGACAACCTCTGGCAGTTTGACCTGGTTTACCTGGCAGTAATTTTGGCGGTATCAACCGGAGTCTGTATGGCCACTGGCCTTTGGGCGGCCCTGAGGGTGATGAAGGACAGCCCCCTTGGGTTGCTGTCCAATGGGTAAAGTGAATCTTGTTTTCCAGGGATAAGTATGATCATAATAGATCTTATATATAATAACCCTATCAACCGGAGGTCTATATGGAACTGATTACCTATACCATCGAAAACCCGGATGAGTTCAATTTTATTCTGGGCCATTCCCATTTTATCAAAACCGTGGAAGACATTCATGAAGCCATTGTCTGCACCGTACCCAATGCCAAATTCGGTGTGGCCTTCTGTGAGGCGTCCATGGAATGCCTGGTGCGTTACAGCGGCACCGATGAAAAACTCATCGAACTGGCCAAAAAGAATGCCTATGCCCTGTCCGCCGGCCATTCCTTTATCATCTTCATGGAGGATATGTTTCCCATCAATATCTTAAATACCATTCAGAATGTGCCTGAAGTGGCCCGAATCCATTGCGCCACAGCCAATCCCGTGGAGGTCATCCTTGCCCAGACCGACCAGGGCCGCGGCGTTTTGGGCGTGATTGACGGATTCTCTTCCAAGGGGATTGAAACCGAGGAAGACATTGAAAAGCGCCAAGGGTTTCTGAGGATGATCGGGTACAAACAATAAATTTTATCCGCTGACCAGGTTTCTGATCCATTTTCTGGACAGAAACCTGGGAATGCCAATCCCCAGCTTGAACAATTCTTCCACTGCAATCAGCGCCATGACCCAGTATACGGGAAGTTCCAGGTAAAAGGCGGCAAAAAAGGCCATGGGCACCCCGATGCACCAAACCCCGGTGAGGTCCAGGAGAAGGCCGAACCGGGTGTCTCCCCCGCCCCTGAGTACGGCAACAATCGTGGTGAAATTAGTGGTTTTGCTCCAGAATATCAGGCCTGACACCAGCATTAAATTATAGGCATTCTCATAGGTGGCCGGGGAGATATTGTAAAATGAGAGCACAAAATCCCGGGATATAATCATCAGCGCCCCTGCAGCCACGGCCATGATCAGCTGGGCTGTCAAAAGAAACTTCCCATATGCATGGGCCGTTTTTTCCTTTCCCGCCCCGATGCTGTTTCCGATCATGATGGATCCCCCGTGGAAAATGCCAAAAAAGGGGATAAACATGAATTCTTCAATGGTGGCCACAATATTGACGGCGGCAATGGACTGGGTGCCGATCCGGGCGTAGACCAGTTTGTAAATGCTCACCCCGGTGACCCAGAACAATTCGTTGAGAAACACGGGCCAGCAGGTGGCCAGCACACGTTTGAAAAAGGGGGTGTCAAACCCGAACATCTCTCTGATTGTGGCGGATAGGGGATACTTTTTTCCATAAATAATCCCTGCCATGATCAGGCCTTCAAGGATCTTGGCGGTGCAGGTGGCAATCGCAGCCCCTTTAACCCCAAGGGCAGGGCATCCCAGGCGTCCGAAAATAAGGATGTAATTGAGAACAATGTTCAAGGATACGGCCACCATAGAGCAGACCATGGGCACTTTGACGAATCCCATGGCCCGCAGGTTGGACATGAATGAAAAGATTACGGCTGAAAATGCAAAGGCAATTCCGACAATCCTAAGGTATCCGGCACCCAGGGTCACCACTTCCGGATCTTTTGAAAACAACGCCATGAGCAGGTCCGGAAAAACCAGGGCCGCAACGCTGAACAGGGCTGCCACGGACAGCCCCGCCAGAATTCCCATACCGGAGAGATGCTTAATCCGACTTAGGTCTTTTTTCCCCCAGTACTGGGCCGTAAAAATGGACACGCCTGAATGGATGCCGTACTGGATGACGATGAACATGAATACAAATTGATTGGCAATGCCCACGGCGGCGATTGCCGTCTCATTGAGCTGTCCCACCATGAGGATGTCAATGACGGTCATGGAGCAGGTCAGAAGGTTCTGCAGGGAAATGGGCAGGGCCAAGGTGAGTAAGAGTCCCAGAAATTTTTTTTGGGAAGTGCTGAACATGGACATGGTGATTTCTCCAAATAAAAAGCCTGCTTTTCAGGGAAACAGGCTTTTGGTAAATTTTATGTACAGGCGGGATTTACAAAAAGACGCTCCTGTGGTGTTGGGAGTCTCTTGTGCAATGTCGTGCAAGAAGAGGAGAGGCATTCCCTATATTGATTATGGTGTATGGATGCATTTTATGGTTCATCGGATTAATGCGTACTTTTGTTATGAAGGTTAAATAGCTTCTCTTTGAACAATTCTTTATCACGATATCCATAAGCATACGGTTTCATGGTTTTTATTTTCACAGAGCCATACCAGAACCGATAGATTTTTCCACCTAAATGTAACTGGGTATGACCAGGAGGTTGGTGCATGTACCGGGAACCTATTTTTTGACGGATTCTACACTCGGCTGTTGGAAGACCGCAGATGATACTTGCCGGCGGCCTTCCACAGCGGATAATAAAGCCCTGCATAAACTGAAATCATACAAGAAAAAATCCAAAAAAAATAAGAATAAATACTGATTTTTCCGATCATAATTGGGCCAGAATTTTCCTGGCTTCCTCACTGCCCTTGAAATCTTTTTGCAGATCAAGGGCTTTTGTCAGTGCGGCTTTGGCCTGGTCATATTTCCATAATTTGTTGTAGGCAAGGCCCAGGTGATAGTGGAAAATAGGATTTTTCGGTTCCTTCTCTATACAAGTTTTGAATTCTTCCACAGCGCTTGGGTAAAGTTCTTTTTTAAAGTATACCCATCCCAGGGTATCCATGATGGCCGTTACCGATCCTGTCTTTTCTCTGGCCTGCTTGGCCAATTCTAGAGCCTTGTTCAACTCTTTGTTCTGTTCAGCGTATAAAAAGGCTAGGTTGTTCAGAGCTGGAATGAAATCTGGGTTTATCTCTATGGCCTTTTTGTAATGGGTTTCGGCCAGATCGAATTTTGACTGTTTTTCATACAGGGTGCCCAGAAGGCTGTGGGGAGGCGCCTGGTCAGGTCTGTTTCTAATCAAGGTCTTATATAGATCAATGGCCTGGTCCACATTCCCCTCATTGTTATGGATTCGGGCCAGGGTCATATATGGGGTGACATAGGCTGGATTTTTTTCAATGGCCAGGGCCAGGGCCTGTTTTCCCTCTTCCATGTGTTTTCCGTCAAATAAAAGCTTGGCTTTTAAATTTAAAATGATGGATACGGCAAGGGGGGCCTTTTCTACCTTTTGAATATGGCTGTCGCAGAGCTGTATTGCTTTCTTATACTCTTTATTTTGAGCATGGACGGCTATGAACTGGGTGAACACATCCATGAGCATGGGATTTAATTCCAAAGCCTGATTGAAATTTTTCAGGGCTTCTGTGGGCTTGTTTTGTATCCGGGAGACCAGGCCGAGCCTGTAATATGCTGCAGGGTTGCCCGGCGCCATTTTAATCAGTTTTTGATATACGGTCCGGGCCTTATCCATATTTTTCCGGGCCGCATGGATATTGCCCAGCAGTATGTTGGCATTATAGTTATTGGGTCTCTTTTCCAGCACTTTCTGAATCTCTGTCTCAGCAAGGAAAAGGTCCCTGTTCCGGAAGTGGTTGCTGGCCACGATCATCCTGGCTTCCAGATGGTTGGGATTCAGGTCCAGAGTTTTGGAAATAAAGGATAGCCCTTCTTTGGTCCGGTTTTTCCGGAGCAGAGCTCTGCCCAGGAAAAAGTTATACTCTGTTGAGTTGGGATCATCTTCAACCAGTTCCTGGAACAGGGTGATGGCATCTTGTAAATTATTTTTTTGAATGAGAATTTTGCCCTTTAGCACTTTTGAGGGCGCATGGCCCGGCCGCTGTGTCAGGACTTCGTCAACAAGAGCCTCTGCCTGGGGATAATTTTTTTGCATAAAACTAAAATCAGCATGGAGCAGTTTTAATTCTTGGTTGTCCGGGTCAATGGCCACAGCCTTTTGAATATATTCTTCTGCCTTATCCGGTGCCCCTGTTGCATTGTATAGCCGGGCAAGGGCGATATGGGGTTTAATAGTTTCAGGATCGGTTTTAATGGCCTTGTTCAGGGTGTCTATGGCATCTTGGGTTTTCCCCCTTGCAAAATAATGGTTGGCCAGCAACACCATGGCGTCGGTTTTATTCGGCAGGTCTGTGGCCATCTGTTTTAGCAGGGCTTCTGCCCGGTCCGGTTCCTTTTTTGACAAATAAAGACCGTACAATGCCCTGTAAATGCTTAAATTTTCAGGCTCAAGTTCACGGGCGGTCGACAAATGTTTTTCTGCCCGGTCTTTTTGGTTCTGGGCTATGTAAATTCCGGCTAGGGCAAAATGGGCCCTGGGCTGTTTGGGGTCTATTTCAAGGATGCGGTTATAAATACCTTTGATTTTATCCTGGTTTTCCTTATTCCGGCTCAAAAGTCCAGCATTCAGATACAGGGCCCGGATATGATCCGGCTGTCTGCCGAGAATATAGGCCACTCTTTTTTCAGCTTCGGAATAGTTTTTGCCAAGCATGTTAAAGGTGGCCACTTCAAGTTTGGTTTCTATATTCTCAGGATCGAGCTGCTCAAGCTTCAGATATGTCCTATACGCATTGGGGACATCTTTGAGTTTTAAGTGGGTTTTGGCCATCAGAGTATGGGCGGCAATGGATTTGGGATCCAGCTTAATGGTATTTTTTATTTGGATTAATGCTTTATCAAAATTTCCTTCCTGAAAATATGTTTCAGCTTCGGAGAGAAAATTTTCAGCCTTTTTCTGATCCGATGAACATCCGAGGAACAGAATAGATATGAGCAAGAGGACCAGTATATTTTTTTTAAACATGGGGAACATGATCTGTCTCCTGAAATTAGAATAAACGATTTTCCTCTTTTATCCTAATTTTTAAGGCTTTGGCAATGCTAAAATTGGGGTCAGAATTCATGATTAACGAGTAAAAGCCCATGAAAGCGGCAGTTCGGATACATCCATGCACCTTCCTAAATGGCAGAGTATATTCATTTTTCCCCCCGGCCTAGCCGGAGAGACTCCCGGAATTTGACATTTGGGGGTGTTTATACGAAAGCCTTCAATAATGTGAACCACTCAAAGATCTTACTTGACAGAAAACCCATGGGGCCTGATATAGTCTCTTTGTCTTTATATATGAGATTCTAACTTCAGTGATCCATAATCTTAAACAAAGGAGATATAATCAATGGGAACCATGGAAAATTTAGCAGCCGCATTTGCAGGAGAGAGCCAGGCCAACCGTAAATATCTGGCCTTTGCCACCAAAGCTCAGAAAGACGGGTTTCCCCAGGTGGCCAAATTGTTCCGGGCTGCCGCGGAGGCCGAGACCATTCATGCCCATGCCCATCTTCGGGTCATGGGAGGAATTAACTCCACTCTGGAGAATCTGGAAGACGCCATTGCAGGGGAGGCCCATGAATTTAAGAACATGTATCCCGAATTTCTGGCCGAGGCTGAAAAAGAGGGGCATAAGAAGGCGGTAACTACCTTTAAAAACGCCATGCCCGTGGAAGAGGTTCACCACGATCTCTATACCAGGGCCTTGGAAGCGGTAAAGGGCGGGGGGGATCTGCCTGAAGCCTGCATTCATATCTGTCCGGTCTGCGGCCATACCATTGAAGGCGGTGCTCCGGAAAAATGTCCGGTGTGCAATGTGCCGGGTAAAAAATACATAGAAATTTCTTAGACATTTCAGGGGCCGGTGAAGGTATTTGCCGGCCCTTTTTACAAAAAATAAACGTATTAAAGGATAGTTATGGGCTGGAGAATCCAACCGAAAATAGAATACATTCTTGATAAATCTTTGGAGGACGGTATCAGCCGCGCAGAAGCGGAAATTTTGATTCACCTGCCCCTGCATTCTAAAGAAACCTATGCCCTCATGGAGACGGCAAACCGATTGTCCAGGAAAACCTTCGGCCATAAAGGCGAGAATCACCTTCATATCGGCGTGAACCTGGAGCCCTGCCCTCTGAACTGCCGGTTCTGTTCTCTGACCAAAGAGGCCGGGATTTTTACGGAGAAGACAGAGTTCGAGTTCGGGCAGATCCTGGAATGGGCCCTTAATGCCGAGGCAAGCGGGGCCGATGCCCTGAATATTATGACCACAGGGACCTATTCTTTCAAGCGACTCCTTGATTTGGGAAAAAAGCTTAAAAAGGAGGTCTGCATTCCTCTGGTGGCCAATACCCGGGATATCAGCCATGAAGAGGGGGAGCTGCTTCTGGATGCGGGTTTTGTGGGGGCCTACCATGCCGTCCGTCTGGGGGAGGGCAGGGATACGCCATTGAAAAAGGAAAAACGGATCCACACCATTCAGGTCTTTAAAAACGTTGGCCTGAAGTGGATGAATTGTGTGGAGCCCGTGGGGCCAGAACACAGGGCCGAAGAATTAATCGAAATGATGTTCCTGGCCCGGGAGTATGGGGCCACCTATTCCGGGGTGATGCGGCGGGTGAATTTTCCTGGCAGCCCCATGGAAAAATACGGGATGATCACGGAATTTGAAATGGCCCGCCTGGTGGCGGTGAGCCGCCTGGTCATGGGGCGGGTGCCCCGTGCCCATTGTACCCATGAACCTCATACGGCATCCATGACGGCCGGTGCCAATCTTTTCTTCCCGGAAAAAGGCTCCAGCCCCAGGGACTGCCAGGCAGATACGGGAAAAGGCCGGGCCATTGATGTATCCGGGTGCCGGAGAATGCACTGGGAGACCGGCTGGGATCCGGACCTACCCTCCAATTGTTTTTAAACCTGACTGAGGGGATCGTTTATAATGCTGAGCCCTAAATGGATTTTACCCCTGTTACCTGTGTTTTTTTTGATGACAGTGTTTCAGGCCCCTGCCCAGGCCTTTAACGTCGGCACCTGGAAGACGGCCCAGACCATCCAGCCTTTTTTTTATGAAAAATTTGTTCCGCCTGGAACCCGGGTCAAGGTCTTTGCCTTTACTAATCCTGCGGATCAAAAAACGGCCCTTCTGGCCGGAAACCTGGATATTTGCGGCACTACCCTGGCCCATGCGGTTCACTCCGCTTCCATGGGCCAACCCGTGGTGGTGGTGGCAGCCCTGTGCAACAAGTGCTCGGCCTTTGTCACGGGTGCGGGCAGTGCAGTGAAGACGGTTACAGACTTGAGGGGCAAAAAAATCGGATATGTGCCCGGCACCATGCACGAAATTCTGCTCAGGGAATCCCTGGTTCGAAACGGGCTGTCCCCGGACCGGGACGTGAGGCTGACCCGGGTGGATTTTTTCGACATGGGCCTTGCCCTGGCTCGGGGGGGGATTGACGCCTTTGTCTCCGGAGAGCCTTTTCCCACCCTTGCTGTGATAAAAGGATACGGAAGGATCATGTCCTACCCCTATTACGGGGATGCTGTGGGTACCATCAATGCGGGGATGCTGGTAACCCGGAAAACCATCGAGGAGAACCCCGGCCTGGTTCTGGAAATGGTCCGGGCCCATGCCCGGTCCACCCGGCATCTCAAGGGGGACAGCAGGGCCTGGCTGAGAAAGGCTTCGGAGTTCGGTGCCTCCATGGAGGTGCTGGAGGCGGCGGCACATAATATGGAACTGGCCTGGGATATGGACACGGATTTTATCCGGAAAACCCGTATTCTGGGAGAACGGATGCAGGCCTTGGGCCTGATCAGAAAAGAGCCGGATTACCACCGGCTATTTGATTTGAGTTTTGTGAACCAGGTGAAAAAGGAAGGCAGGGAATAGGATGAACCGTACCCTGCCCTGGATTTTACCTGGAGGAGTTTTGGCCGCCTGGTTTCTGGCCTCGGGCCTGGGCTGGATACCGTCCTATCTGCTGCCGCCACCATCAGAGGTGGCAGATACTGCCAGGGTTTATATATTTGGGACAGCCGGAGAGGGTCCCTATGCCGGACGGTTTGCCGGGGACGCCCTGGCAAGCCTTGGTCGGGTGGGGCTGGGGTTTTTCCTGGCCGCCGGACTGGGGCTGTCCCTTGGGGTCTGGTCCGGCCGGGTCTCTGTGGTTGGCCGCTTGGTGAACACCTCTATTAACGGGTTGCGGGCCGTTCCCGGCATTACCTGGCTGCCCCTTGCCATGGTCTGGTTCGGCATCGGGCTGAAGACCACGGTGTTTCTGGTGGCCCTGGCCGCCTTTTTTCCCATTTACCTCAATTCCGCAGCCGGGGCAGCCCAGGTCAATCCCCTGCTGCTCCAGGCTGGGGCCATGATGGGGGTGGATCGGATCAGGGGAACCTTTGCCATTCTGCTGCCCGCTGCCATGCCGTCTATTGTTACGGGTCTTCGCCTCGGTCTGGGCATTTCCTGGGCCTATCTGGTTCTGGGGGAATTATCCGGGGTGCCCGACGGCCTGGGGGCCGTGATCATGGATGCCCGGATGCTGGGGCGTATCGATATGATCGTGGTGGGTATTATTCTTATTGCCGTTATGGGGCAGCTCAGTGATCTCCTCCTGAAAAAGGTGTTGAAATTCTGTTTTAAAAGCGCGGCACATCAGCCATGAGCCAGACACCGCATAAATCTGATGCCGGTCCTATGCTGGATATCAGCAATCTTTCAAAGGATTTTACGGTGAACGGATCACGGATCCGGGTGCTGGAACATTTGAATTTCCAGGCCATGGCCGGGGAGTTCCTCTGCATCCTGGGCCAAAGCGGATGCGGCAAGTCCACCCTTCTAAAATTGCTGGCCGGCTTCGTTTCTCCAAGTTCAGGGTACATTCATTTCAATGGCCTTCCCGTCACAGGCCCAGGGCCTGACCGGTGTGTGGTGTTCCAGGAAGATGCCCTGTTTCCATGGCTCACGGTGGAGGAAAACATCGGGTTCGGTCTGAAGGGGAAAAAACTGACCACAGGGGAGGTGGAAAACCGGGTGGATCATTTTTTGGACCTCACGGATCTGACCCGATTCCGGGATTACCTGCCCCGGGACATCTCCGGGGGGATGAAGCAGCGGGTGGCCCTTGCAAGGGTCCTGGTGCTAAGTCCCAGGGTGTTGCTTATGGATGAGCCCTTTGCCGCCCTTGACGCCCAGACCCGTGAACGGATGCAGGACCTGCTTTTGTCTATCTGGCAGTCCCTGGGCCAGACCATTGTCTTTGTGACCCATGATGTTACTGAGGCTGTTATACTGTCCGACCGGACCCTCGTCATGGACCGGGTGCCGGGAGATTTTACCGATATTGTAGGAATCAGTCCGGAGAGGCCCCGGGTTCATGACAGCAAACAATTTATGGCCCTGACCCGGCAATTGAAAACCATCATATCTGCCTGAATACTAAAAAAACCATAAACAGGCGTCTTGAACCCTGTGATCTGTCGACTTATTTGTTTGAAGATAGGTGGTAACCCGATGATGCCAGCCAGTTTTCAGCCGCTTCAATGGTTTCAAAGAGTTTTGTTTCAAAGTGTTTTTCAGGTTGGATTGTTTTGCTGAACTGCCATTTTTTTAATTCAGACTGCCCCACAACAATGGCGTGACGGGTCAGGCCTTTTGTTAGGTCTGAAAGGGCCGCTTTTAAAAGATTTTCCGCAACTTTGGGTGTCCCTGAGTCCCAATTCCTGCAGTCCGTCAGGATTGCCCAGTCTGAATTGCTGTAATATGTGAGGCGTATTTTGTCAACATCCTTGAAAATAGACTCAATGACGCGTTCATCCCAACTGAGGAAAGATTTGATAAACAATAAATTTTCATTTGGTATTAAATCGTAGAATTCAGTTTTTATATGCATTGAAAAATTATAAAAAATCTCTATGGATCATGCAAGTTTTTTTATCTGCCCTAGGATAGTTTGAACCGGGGTATCAGGGCTGGTCATAAGCGGGATAGGAATGGTGCCATTTCTGGTAAATTTTTTTTAATTCCCCGGTACGGCGCAGTTTTTCCATACCTGCTTCATATATCGCTATGATGCTTTTCCCCCGTTTTGATTTTTTAAAAACCGGGTGGTACGTCCTTTTGCCCACGGGCTCGATACGGTAGGCCGTCCTGTCAATGGGGAAGAGGCTTTGGGAGAAGGATTCTGCTATCAGGTTCAGGTCGTCAATGTAAAAATCCCCCCGGCCAAGGGATACCTGGCCCAAAGCAGACACGCCCGAGTCGGTTTCCATTACCGTGATGTTCACATTAAAGTCTGATATATTGTAATATCCCCTGCGCCACACGACTTTCCGGCCGGCAAGTGAGGACATTCCCTGCCAGTCCTTAATCCAGCTTTTTTTAAAAACAGCATGGAATTGTCCCTCATACATGGGATGCCTGGCAATCATGAATTCGGGAAACTCATTCACATCAGATCTGCAGGTATAGATGTCTGCCTGATCGTGTTTCAGAAGATACATCCCCCTTTTGGCATTGGTGTATTTGTGGACCACCTTAATACCCAGGGGGGGGAATATCAGGGCCATGATTTCATGGTAAAGCCCTGTGCCGTCTTTGTTGGTAAAACTGTCCCAGGACGGGCTTGTGGTTATAACCTGTTTTACGGGATCCGCGCTGACCCATGGGGGCGTGTTGAGGATGAAAATAATCATCAACAGAATAATGGGCTTGAAATTTGTGAAAATTCTTGCTGGCATGGGCGCAGTTAAGCATAGGGGAGGAGAAAATGCCATACTTTTATCTGGTTTGGTTTTGTGGACTTATTCTTTTTTCCAAAAGTTCAGCGCACCATCTGCATAATGGGCCTCAAACCCGTTTTGTCTGTTCACATATCTGGCCCATTTTTTTGCAATTTTTTCAAAGGTTTTGTCTTGTTTAATATCATCTGCCGCAGTTTTCCATTGATTTACAAGTGCCATTGACGTCCCGTTTTTTGACATGATGATATAGGCTTCCACGATCGGGGTGGTATAGACGGGATAAATTGCATCACAGTCAATTCCTGGATTTCGGCAGTGCTGAAAAATGGCGTCAGAGGCATAATAAATGGCCGGAAACCGGCCCGCCATAAGTTTTTTCAGGTTCAGCTCATGGGTGGCGACAGGATCAAGGTTGGTAAATCCCCTGGCGGTCAACTGTTGCTCCCAGACCGAACTTCTGAGTACACCAATGGCCTTAAGCCTTTTTGCATCATCCAGGCTGGTGAGTGTAATCGGAGTTTTCTTTCTGGCGAAAAACGTATATTTTTTTCTTGTTACTTTGGTGATCCAGTGAAATTTGTTTTCCCTTTCCGGAGTCCGGGTTGCGGTAAACGCTACTACGTTGGGCCGTTTCAAAGTGTTTTGATAGGTGCGTGCCCAAGGGTATACCCTGATGGGGTCGGTATTGCCCACCCGGCTTTGGATTTCCCGCACCATATCCACGGATATTCCGGTGAGTTTTCCCGATGTGTCCGTGAAACTGCCCGGGGGCTCTTCAAGGGTATTGATAAGTAAATCGGCGGCCCAGGCCGGAGCCGTCAGGAATAGGGATATCAACAGAAAGGCAATAAATGATTTTAGTATTTTCATGGCCTGTTTTTTTAATGTTTTTTTGTCAGGGAACCCCAAATATTAGAATGATTCCAGCAGAGAAGTCAATCTGAAAGTGGTAAACTCCCGCAGGGGAAACCCGGCTAAGCTTGTTTTTTAATGAAAAAGAAGCGTATAAGAAGGAACGCTTTTAAAGACGCCAAAGGGGGGGATATGGATCTCTGGTATGTATTAATGGAACTGCTGCTGATTCTGGGGACAGCTTTTGTGCTGGGAAGCCTGGCTCAAAAATTTAAACAAAGCCCCATTCTGGGATATATTCTAGCCGGTCTGGTGGTGGGGCCTGTGATGACCAATGCTGCCATGGTGGAGCAGATGGCGGAATTAGGTGTTTCATTGCTTTTATTTTCCATAGGTCTGGAATTCTCTTTTAACCAGCTCAGGCGAATGGGCAAAACGGCATTCGGAGGGGGCGCCCTCCAGGTGGGGGGAACCCTGGGAATTACAACCCTTGCGGCATCGGGTTTCTGCGGGTTTTCCACTGCCCTGGCTCTGGGAGCAGTCGTGTCCCTTAGTTCCACAACCATTGTACTCCGGGTCCTGGTGGACAGGTCTGAAATGGAATCGGTACAGGGGCGGACCAGTCTGGGAATCCTTTTATTTCAGGATATGGCCATTGTTCCTCTGGTGTTGATGATCGGGATTTTATCCCCATCCGGCGGAGGGGGCGTGGGTATGCACTTGATAAAACTTCTGGCTGCTGTGGCCGGGCTTGTTCTGGTGCTTTACCTGCTGCTCTATCATCTTATTCCAAGGCTGTTGTCTTCTTCCCTGTTGTTCGCCAACAGGGAACTTACTGTACTTTTCGCAGTGTCAACAGGTCTGGGGGCGACCTGGGCTGCCCATTGGGTGGGGATTTCGCCGGCGCTTGGGGCCTTTGTGGCGGGGATGCTGCTGGGAGAATCTCCCTTTGCCGCCCAGGTCAGGGCCGATATCGGGTCTTTGAGAACCTTGATGGTGACCCTGTTTTTTGCATCCATAGGAATGGTGATCAAGCCCCTGTGGCTTCTGGGTAATTTCCACTACATTCTGCCTCTGGCGGTCCTCATTTTTACTGGCAAAGCCGGAGTTATTTTCGGGGTGACCCGAATTTTGGGCCTGGACCGGCGCCATGGACTGGCCACGGGAATTGTTCTGGGCCAGACAGGGGAGTTTTCCTTTGTACTGGCGGCTGCTGCCAGGGAAGGGGGGCTCATCACTGATGCGACGCTGGATCTTTTGGTGTCTGTGACTATTCTTCTGATGCTGGCCACACCCTATATGACGGCGAAAGCAATTCCACTGGGGGACTGGCTCCTGGGGTTTTTTTCAAAAGCCGGAGGAAGTTCAGATCAGGAACAGGACCTGTCCAGCCTTCCGGAGGAGCAGCGGGTCATTGTGGTGGGGTTGGGACCGGTGGGACGCCATGTGGTTCAGACCCTGAAAGCCCGTAATTTCAAACCTGTGATCATTGATGTGAATCCCATGAGCCGGCAGTTTGCTGCCGAGGAAGGACTTGAAATCCACCTGGGTGACGGGAGCAGTGAAGAGATCCTTGTTCATGCAGGACTGTCCCAGGCATGCATGGGGGTGATTACAGTGCCTGATCCTAAAGTGGCCGGGCAGATTATTAAGACCATGGGGCAATTGGCTCCGGATCTTCCTTTGGTGGTGAGGAGCCGGTATAACCGCCATAAACAGGATCTGGCTGATGCCGGCGCTGATTTGGTTGTTGATGAGGAAACCCTTATGGGAGAAACACTGAGCCGGATGATTATAGATTGTCTGGCAGATGAAAGTTGTACTCTCCTGGCCTGCCGGCTTTCGGGCCGGAAAATTGAAGGGGAGATTAAAGAGCCAGGGTTGCCCTAAGCCAGTTCAAAAAAAGGTTTACCCCTTTTGCGTCCCGGTTGAATCCGGGCCTGGAAAAATAATAATTTCCGGTTTTAATGGGATCAAGGCCCAAAGGGGCAATGAGCCTGCCCGAATCCAGTTCCTCCCGGATCAGGAAAAGATCACCAAGGGCAACCCCCAGTCCCGCCGTAGCCGCCTGAAGGGCGGCGTCATCCACCTCAAATACCTGGCCGTGCTCCAGGGACAGGTCGTCAACCCCGCGCTGGTCCGCCCAGGCCTGCCATTCACGTAAATCCGGATTGTTATGGAGCAGGGTGTGGTTTCTCAGATCCTCGGGCCTGTTGATGGAGTGTGGTCCTTTGGTCAGGTCTGGTGAGCATACCGGCACCAATTGTTCTTTCAGGATTTTGTCCCGGAGTACCCCGGGGATGTCGCTGCCCAGGTGGGTAATACCTGCATCAAAATTTTCATGGGCAAAATTTACGTTTTTGCTCGAAGTGGTCAGCCTTACCCGGATTTCCGGGTAAAGGGACTGGAACTTATGGAGTTTAGGGATGAGCCATCGTATGGCAAAGGTGGGATGGACTTTGAGGCTCAGGTCCCGGCCCTGGTTTTTCAGTTTTTCCACGGCCCGGGTCATGATCTCAAAGGCCTGGGTCAGAGACGGCAGCAGCAATATACCCTGGTCCGTGAGTTTGAGCCGTTTGTGAAGTCGGTGAAAGAGGATCACATCCAACTGGTTCTCCAATTGTTTAATCTGGCGGCTGACAGCTCCCTGGGTAACGGACAACTCCTGGGCGGCCAAGGTGAAGCTGCCGTGTCGGGCGGCCGATTCAAAGGCCCTGAGGGCATTGAGAGAGGGTAGGTTTTTAGTTTGCATGAGTTTTAATCATTCACTGCATGTGTTAAAATCGTTTGACCACAGCTTTTAATCTAAGGTTTAATATAATATAGATCATTAAATATAAAGGATAAATACAATGAAAGCCAAAGAGCTTATCGACCTTGAAGACCGGTTCGGGGCCAAAAACTATAAACCCCTGGATGTGGTGCTCTCCAAAGGAGAGGGTATCTGGGTATATGATGTGGACGGAAACAAATACATGGACTGCCTTTCTGCATACTCCGCCGTGAATCAGGGTCATTGCCATCCCAAAATCCGCCAGGCTCTGGTGGACCAGGCCGACAAACTGACCCTGACCTCCAGGGCCTTCCGCAACGACCAGCTGCCCCTGCTCTATGAAGAACTCTGCAGCCTCACGGACTCCCACAAGATGCTGCCCATGAATTCCGGGGCTGAAGCCGTTGAAACCGTAATCAAATGCGCCAGAAAATGGGGCTATGAGTCCAAAGGCGTGCTGGAGGGCCAGGCAGAGATCATTGTATGCAAGGACAACTTCCACGGCAGGACCCTGTCTATCATCGGATTTTCCACCGATGACAATGCCCGTCAGAATTTCGGTCCCTTTACCCCGGGGTTTGTCACCATTCCGTTTGGGGATGCCAAGGCCCTGGAAGATGCCATCACCCCCAATACCGTGGCCTTTATGGTGGAGCCCATCCAGGGAGAAGCCGGGGTTATTATTCCGCCCAAGGGCTATCTGCAGCAGGTTCGCAGGATTTGCTCCGAAAAAAATGTCCTCATGATTCTGGACGAAATTCAGACCGGCCTGGGCCGTACCGGCAAGATGCTGGCAGAGGAACATGAAGGCGTCCAGGCCGACCTCACCCTCATCGGCAAGGCCTTGTCAGGCGGGTTCTATCCTGTTTCTGCGGTTCTCTCCAACGACGAAGTCTTAGGACTGCTCCAGCCGGGTCAGCACGGCTCCACTTTCGGGGGCAACCCTCTGGCCTGTGCCGTGGCAAGGGCGGCGCTCAAAGCATTGGTGGAAGAAAATATGATTGAAAACGCCGAAAAAATGGGGACCTATTTTCTGGAACAGTTGCGAACCATCCAGAATCCGGCCATCAAGGAGATCCGGGGAATCGGTCTCATGATCGCCATTGAGCTTAAAGAGGGGGCCGATGGCGGTGCCAGATCCATCTGTGAAAAACTGATGACCATGGGCATCCTCTGCAAGGAGACCCATACCTATACCATCCGTTTTGCTCCGCCCCTGATTATTACCACAGAAGATATCGACTGGGCTGTGGAAAAAATTAAAACCGCATTTGCCCAATAGGCGCAATCAGGGCGATATCAATATCTGCAAGGGGGCAAAATAGCGTTGTGCAGGCTATTTTGCCCCCTGTTTTTTAGGCCATAAAATTTTTTACCCAGGCGTTCTTCGGGTAGTTGAGCAGATTCTCAGGACTGCCCTGCTGTTCGATCCTTCCCTTGTTTAAAAGGATGATCCGGCTGCCGGCTGCAAAGGCCTCCTCATGGTCATGGGTAACGAAAATGGTTGTGATGTTGAGGGCGGCGAGAATATCTGTCAACTGGGCCAGTAGTCGTTTTCTTAATACCCGGTCCAGAGCGCTTAAGGGTTCGTCCAGCATGAGCAATTCCGGTTTCGGGGCCAGGGTCCTGGCCAGGGCCACCCGCTGACGTTCCCCGCCGGAGAGTTCGTCTACTCCCCGGTTCCCAAACCCTTTTAGGCCGGTGAGGTCAAGCATTTCTTCCACTCTGTCTTTTTGTGCTGCACCTGCCATTTTTTTCATCTTCAGGCCGAATGCAATGTTCTGAAATACATTTAAATGGGGAAACAGGGCATATTCCTGGAACATGAGGCCGAAATTTCGTTTGTGGGGAGGTTGGGTTGTTATGGCCTTTCCCATGAAGCGGATATCCCCTTTGTCCGGAGATTCCAGTCCGGCAATAAGTCGAAGCAGGGTGGTTTTCCCACTTCCCGAGGGGCCCAGCACCGATAGTTTGCTTCCTTTGGGCAGGGCCAGGTCCAGGGGGCCCAGAACGGGGCTGCCGTCATATTCTGTTTTCAGGATACCATTGAGAGTGAGTTGGTTTTCCATTTATATCCCTTCTGAATTATGGGGTCTGAGATGTTCGATGAGGATAAAGCCCGTTGCTGTAGCCACCATGAGGATGGTGGAAATGGCCATGGCCTGTCCGTAGTTCATGGCACCGGGCTGGCCCAGGAACCGGTAAATGGCCAAAGGGATGGTTGGGGTGGTGGGGGCGGCGGTAAAAATGGTGGCCCCGAACTCCCCCAGGCTGATGGTAAAGGCAAATATGGCTGAGGCAACCAGGGACCGGGACATGAGGGGCAGGTCAATATGCCTGAAGATCTGCCATGGGCCGGCACCCAGCATGGAACCCGCTTCTCCCATTTGGGCGGGGATGCTTCTCAGGGCCGGCAGCACCGTCCGGAGTACAAAGGGAAATCCCACCAGGGCATGGACCAGGGGAATCAGTATGGGTGATGTCCTCAGGTTTAAGGGCGGATGATCCAGGGTGATGATGATGCCGAACCCAAGGGTCACGGCTGAAGTGGACAGGGGCAGCATGAACAGGGGATCAAAAAATGGGGTGAGTCTGGAGTGGATCTTCCGGTCGCAATGGGAGATGAACAAGGCGGCGGATACCCCGGTGATTAAGGCAACCACCAATGCCCCTGCCGCAAAGATAAAGGAGAATTTCACCGCCTGGAAGGGCGGGACGTAAAACACCGAATCCGTGGTATTTTCAAATATCGCCCGGTAATAGACCAGGCAGATTTCTCCATTGTGGACCAGGGAGCTGGCTGCCAGGGATATCAGGGGGATGACGCATAAAACAATGATGAACAGGGCCATGGCGGCGACAATGGTTTTTTCTCCTGGACTGTGGGGCCGTTTCAACAGGATCTGGCCTGCCCTGGGTGTAAATCTGGCAGCTTTTTTTGAAAATCTTGTATACAGGCTCATGAGCCCAAAGGTAAACAGAATTTGCACCAGGGACAAGAATGAGGCCAGAGGCAGGTTGAACAGGTGGGCGGCCTGGCGGTAGATTTCAGACTCTATGGTGGAATACCCGGGACCGCCGAGAATGAGAATAATGCCGAAGCTGGAAAAACAGAAAATAAATACCAGCACCGTTCCTGCCCAGATGGCCGGGCGCAGCAGGGGCAGGGTGACGTGGAAAAATGCCTGGGCCGGGTTTGCCCCCAGCATGGCCGCGGCTTCCCGGATTTCCCCCTGGAGGGAGGTCCAGTATCCGGTTAAAATTCTGAGCATCACTGAAAAATTATAAAATACATGGGCCAGGAAGATCAGGGCCAGGGGGTGGTTGATATGGCCGGCCCAGCCACTGGCCAGGCCGGTTTTTCCAACGCATGCTTCAAGGGCCGCGGCCACCACCACTGCGGGCAGCACAAAGGGAATTGAGGCCAGAATCCTCAGTGTTTTCTTGAACCGGAATTGGTAATTGGCCATGACATAAGCGGCCGGCAGGGCGCAGGCCAGGGTCAGGGCCGTGGACACGGCTGCCTGCCAGAAGGTGAACCAGATGATTTTCATCATCCGTCCCGAACCCAGTACCTGGTCCAGGAAAAAGAGATCCAGCTTTCCTTTTGGAAAAAAGCTTTTGGCAAATATTCCGGTGAGGGGATAAAAATATAGTATCAAAAAAAATATGGCCGGCACCAGGCCGGCCATGAAATAGGGATGGGTATAAATATTTTTTTTCACTATAAAACGGCTTCCGTCCATTCACGGAGCCAGCGGTCCCGGTTTTTTTCGATGGCTTCCGGGGCCAGGCGGGCCGGGGTGTCAGTGATCCGGGCATGGTTTGTAAAGACCTTGGGCAAGGCAGCTTTCCCGTTGGCGGGAAAGACAAACATCTGCAAAGGAATATCTTCCTGGAACCTGGGGGAAAGGATAAAGTCCATGGCGTTTTGGGCCAGGGCCCGCTGCCTGCCGTTTTTCAGGATACCGGCATACTCCACCTGCCTGAAGGCAGACCCCTTGTCCACCACAACACCGGTGGGAGCAGTTTCAGGTTTGATCTCCGCGTAAAAGACTTCGGCTGCCGGGCTGGAAGCATAGGAGACCACAATGGGCCGGTCCCCCTTGGAGGCTGCTGTAAAATGCCCCCAATAGGCTTCCTTCCATCCGTTGACCACAAGGACATCATTGGCCTTAAGTCTTTTCCAGTATTCAATATATCCGTCTTCGCCAAAACGGCTGACCGTAGCCAGGAGAAAGGCCAGGCCTGGTGAAGATGTGGCCGGGTTCTGGACCACGGCCAGACCTTTGTATGCCGGGTCCAGAAGATCCTCAAGCCCACGGGGCGCTGCCAGCTTATGGCGTTTGAACCATGAAATATCATAGTTCAGGCAGACATCCCCGTAATCCACGGGGATCAGACGGTTCTGGCTGCCCGGGCGGAGTGCCGGATCAACAGAGTCCAATCTTTTGGGGGCATAGGGAATAAAGATATCTTCTTCCAGGGCCCGTCCAATAAAGGTGTTGTCCACCCCGTAAAAGATGTCGGCCAGGGGATTGTTTTTTGACAGAATAGCCTTGTTCAGGGCTTCCCCGGCGTCGCCTGATCTGAGGATGACCACCTTGGCGCCCAGGGCTTTTTCAAAATCGGCCAGCACGGGTTTGCTGATGCTGAAGCTGTCATGGGTCATGAGGGTCAGTTGCTTGTCCCAGGCAAGGGAACCTGTGGGAAGGGATGTCAGGACAATGAGAATAAGGCATGCAATAATTGATTTCATTTTGTTCTCCTAAAAAAGTTCCGAAGCCGCAGTGTCCATAAAAGATGAGAATCCTCTTGCATCATCTCCGGCTGCAGCCAGGCAGGCTAACCCTTTTTCCAGGTCGTCACGGCTTGATGCCAGGGAGAGACGGATAAAGTGCTGGTCCCGGGCGCCGATGGACCCGAAGGAACTCCGGTCCAGAACCGCCACCCCGTGATGGTACAGGGCAAACATCTGGAAAAGGCCGGTGACGGTTGTCCGTTGTTTCAGCTCTTCGGGCAGCCGGTTATGGGCGTCTGTCACGCCAAGGTGTCGGCAAAGTCCTGAGATATTGGGAAAGGCGTAAAAGGCGCCTTTGGGTGTTTGGCAGTTCACCCCCTTGATATGGTTCAGAGTCGCGACGACCACATCACGCCGCCGTTCAAATGCAGCTGTCATATTTTCCATCCAGGCGTGGCTGTTCGGATGTTCCAGGGCCACTCTGGCCCCTTCCTGGTTGTAAGGGGGAATACAGGAGAAATAATTGATGTTCAGCTGTTTAAACCCTTGGGCCTCTTCAGCCGTTGGGGTAACCACATACCCGATACGGCCCCCGGTCCAGGCAAAGGATTTGGAAAATCCCGAGGCAATGAGGGTGATTTTTTCCATCCCGGGTACGGAGGCGATGGAGGCATGGGTGTCACCGTCAAAGATGATGTTTTCGTAAATTTCGTCGGAATAGACCCGAACATGTTCCGGGCAGTGAGCCAGAATCACCTCTGCGATGCCTTCCAGTTGTTTTCGGTCGGCCACCCCGCCCGTGGGGTTTGAGGGAAAGTTCAGGATAATGAGTTTTGTTCTGGGGGTGATCAATTCTTTGAGCTGGTCCGGGCTGAAGGTGAAATTGTCACATTCTTCAAGGTGAAGAGGGACCGGCACAGCTCCCAGATAGGAGACCATGGACTCGTAAATGGGGAATCCCGGGCTGGGATAGATGATCTCGTCTCCGGGGTTGCAGTATAGCTGCTGACTGAATGCGATGGAGGGCTTGCCCCCGGGAAAGACGCAGACCCGTTCCGGTGAGATTTCAAGGCCCCGGGTGTGGCCTACCTGCCGGGCAATGGCCTGACGCAGGGACAAAAGGCCCTGGGGATCACAGTATTTGGTGTTTCCGGCACGGAGCTGGAAAATTATTTCATCCAGAACCCAGTCCGGGGGCGTAAAATCGGGTTCGCCCAGGTTGAGTCGGATGACCTCCCTGCCCGTGTCCTCGGCCCGGGTGATGTGGGGGCCTATTTTAAATGCGTTTTCCGTGCCCAGAGATTGGGTGCGACGGGAATATAATGCCATGATATTATCCTTAAAGTTAATAGAAGTTTGCCCGGCCGGGTTGATTTGGCCGGGTTCTATTCTATCGTCTGTCCGGCCAGATATCAACGGCCATTTCGGATAATTTATATTTTTGGATCTTTCCCGATGCGGTCATGGGATAGTCGTTAAGGAAATGGACATACCTGGGGATTTTGTACCGGCTGATCTGGCCCCGGCAGAAATCGCTGACGTCTGATGGCTCAAGATCAGCCCCTTCTTTGAGGATGATGAAGGCGCCCACCTCCTCCCCGTATTTTTCACTGGGCACGGCAGCCACCTGCACATCCCGGACATCGTCCATGCGGTAGAGGAATTCTTCGATTTCTTTGGGATAGATGTTTTCCCCGCCCCGGATTATCATGTCCTTGTGCCGGCCGGTGATTGACAGGTTTTGGTTTTCATCCAGAATGCCCAGGTCCCCGGAGTGAAGCCAGCCGTCATCGTCAATGGCTTCGGCCGTGGCCTCTGGGTTGTTGTAATATCCCTTCATGATATTGTATCCACGGCAGCAGACTTCACCCTGTTCACCGGTTTTTAGTTTTTTTCCGGTCTCGGGATCAATGACCTTGACCTCGATATGGGGCAGGGCGCTCCCCACGGTTTCCACCCTCACCCGGATGTCGTCTTCAATCCGGGTATAGGTCATCACGGGAGATGCCTCGGTGAGGCCGTAACAGATGGTGATGTCGGTCATATTCATTTTTTCAATCACCTGTTCCATCACATGGACCGGGCAGTTGGATCCGGCCATGATCCCGGTGCGCAGGGAGGAGAAATCAAACTTGTTGAACATGGGATGTTCAAGAACCGCAAGGAACATGGTGGGCACCCCGTACAGGGCGGTGCAGCTTTCCTGCTCCACCGAGGCCATGACCTGGATGGGATCGAATCCCTCCAGAACCACCATGCAGGTGCCGTGGTTTACGGCGGCCAATACGCCGAGCACACATCCAAAGCAGTGGAACAGGGGAACGGGCAGGCAGAGCCGGTCTTTTTCCGTGAAATTCTGGTTGGCCCCGATCCAGTATCCGTTGTTGCCGATATTATAATGGGTGAGCATGACGCCTTTGGGAAATCCCGTGGTGCCTGATGTGTACTGCATGTTCACCACGTCATGGGGATCAAGACTCTCCTGTCGGGCATGGTAATCGGCATCTTCCACCATCACGGACATGGCGCGGATTTCGGGGATGGTATACATGCCTCTGTGCTTTTCCTGGCCCAGAAAGGCCACCCGTTTGAGGTGGGGGAATCTGGGGGATGTAAGATGGCCCCGCTGGCAGGTTTTGAGTTCCGGCACCAGTTCGTACACCGTGTTGATGTAATCCGTGTCCTGGAACCCGTCTATTAAAAAGAGGTTTTCCGTTTCAGACTGGGTGAGCAGATATTCCAGTTCCGCGGTTTTATAATTGGTGTTCACCGTGAGCAGGACAGCTCCGATTTTGGCCGTGGCAAACTGAAGGGTGACCCAGAAGGGAATATTGGTGGCCCATACCGCGACTTTCTCTCCCTTTTGAACCCCCAGGGCCATGAGTCCCTTGGCGGTTTCATCCACCACCTTTGAAAATTCTTTATAGGTGAGTCTGAAATCTCTGTCTACATATACAATGGCGGGATTCTCCGGATATTTTTCAACGGTACGGTCCAGAATCTGGCCCAGGGTCAGGTCCTGCAATGCTGTGGTGTTGTCCATTTTTATCGTCTGGCCCCCTTATTCCGGTATATAGATGACGGCGTGGATTTCCGCTTTTTGTTCGCCGGCACAGGATACATAGTGGGGAACAATGGAATTGTAATAAACGGAGTCTCCCGCCTTGAGGATGTGGATTTTATTTCCGTAGATCACCTCGATTGAACCGGAAATAACGGCGATGAACTCTTCTCCTTCATGGGAGGATAGTGTTTTTTCCCTGGCGGATTCCGGAAGAATTTCCACAAAAAAGGGTTCCATGTGGCGATCGGTTTTACCCTTGCCCAGGGCATAAAAGTTCAGGGCGGTTGCCTTGTTTTTACCGCCGAGCACGGAAAATTCGGCTTCCCGCTCAGCCTGGCGCACGATGTAGGGATCACTGGACTCCTGGTCATCCAGAAAGGTTCCCAGACGGACGCCCAGGGCCCGGGCAATTTTCATCAAGGGTCCCAGGGGGGGATAGACGTCTTCTTGTAGCATGGTGTCGATGAAATCCGGGGCAAGTCCGGTGGCTTGGGCAAGCCCTTGGATGTCCATTTCCCGTTTTTCCATGAATGATAAAATCCGCTGGTTTACTTTTCCGGTGTTCATGTCCCCTCCCGATTATTGAAAAAAGCTTATCCTATAATATATCGAAAATGCTTTGTCAAAATAATCGTTGTGATCCAGGGTAAACGCATGTAAACTTGGCATGAATTTTTATTACTTTAATTACGGTGACATAGGCAATCGACTACTTTCGGCAGCGTTTACCTTCATTGGCTAAGTCACTGAAATGATTCATCCTGAAAATCTACATGCGATTGCCCTGTTGTGATCAGGGCATAAGATTCGCGTGTATTAACCCAAAAGACCCAAGGACCGTAAGCCGGAGATTCATATTTATCGTCACGGCGGAATATGCTGCACCAGGTGTGAGGAGAGTGAAAATGAAAACCATTGAAGTAAATATAAAGGCTGAATTCATCATACCCGATGACTGGGAGGTGATCGAGCATGTCCCTGACCCGGATTATCCCGAGGATGTCAGGAAGGTGCTTAAAATAGAGGATCAGTATTATGATTTTTTCCCGGAATGTCTGGTCAAGGTGGAAGATCCGGAACTGATCATCTGGTCGGCGGACGAGGGTCGGACAGAGGACATCATTGATTGTATGGACACCTTTCAGGTTGACATAGAGGAAGCCCAGTCCTAAAAGAATTTTTAGCCCGCCGGGCGGCCCATGAAGACCTTCCCCAGAATAGCCGCCCCCAAAATCACCCCCATGCCAGCAAGAACCTGGACCGATACCTCCTCTCCGTGGATGATGCTCACCAAAAGTACGGCCAGGGGTGGTGTCAGATAGGTCAGATACCCGATGATGGTGATGTTTCCGGTGTTCAGGGCTTTATTCCAGAAAAAAAAGGAAAGCCCCAGGGGTACGCAGCCCAGGTAAACGGCGGAAAACAGGGCTTGCCTGCCGGGTATGGCCGCATCCGGTTCCATCAAAAACATTGCCAGGGAAATCATGGCGGCATAGATGGTGAAAATGGTCATGGGATCCTTTTTTAATTTTAGCAAGGGCAGGGCCACGCTGAAACTGGACCAGATAAGGCCGCAGCCCAGGGCCAGGAAGTATCCTGCCATGTGTGAAGATTCAAATGCAAGGTCTTTTCCCGTGGCAATGACCATGCCTGCCCCTGCCAGGCCCATTAGAGCCGTGACCAGGACGGCCGGGCGCAGCCGCCGGAATGCAATGATGGAAGAAAAAACCACGATCCAGAAAGACCAGGTGGTGGCCAGGATGGTGCCTTCTGCCATAGGGGCCAGGTCCATGGTTTTGTAGTAAAGGAAGTGGTAGAAAAATATTCCCCATATGCCCAGGAGACTGGCCCGGGGGCCGGGAAAATAAATGGCAAAGGATCGGGTGGCCAGGATATCCCTGGTGTATAGGAAAATTGCGGCGCTGGTGAAGCTGACGGCCATGAGGGCCGGAACACTTAAGCCGGTGAGCCCTGATCCGATGGCTGCCGGAAGGCTGGCCCAGCAAAATACGGCGCCCATGGCATATATGTAAGGCATGACGATTCTCCTTTTGGGTTGATTATTTTCAGGCACTTTAACCCTTCTTTTTGCCCCTGTCTTGAATAAAATTGACATTATTGTAATGAAAATTTTGGATTCCTGTACGGGAAAAAATGGAATTGTGACTTTCAAAAATGTTTTAAGCATTTGATTTTTATTAAAATATTATAAAAAGTTCTTGATGGGATCACGGGTACGCGATAAGGTGGCCATATTAAATCGTTTAAAATTTAGGAGGCGTGATGGATAAAAAAGTATGCCCCGACTGCGGGAAAGAACTGGCTGTTCATACCATTGTCTGCCCTGTCTGCCGTTCGGCACAGAGAATGGAATTGAAAGAGGACCGCTCCGACAGTGATTACCAGTATTTGAATGCAAGGGATTATTCAGCTCCTGAAAATTACCCGGGATATTGACGGATACCCCATAGCAATAAGAAATTCGGACGAAATGTTTTCTTTAACAGGATAACAGGCGGTTTTTCATATTTGGGTCATGGGCACATTTGCTATGGATTTTCCTTGACCTTTGCCCCGGGTTTGATAAATGTTCGGGTATGGACGAATTAAATACACCGTCGGTATCATTTGAAGACAACCCGGATATGGCCATGGCCGATGCTTTTATCCGCCAGACCGGGTGTCATGTCTTTCTTACGGGTAAGGCCGGCACGGGTAAAACCACGTTTTTGAAAACCCTGAAAGACTCATGCGACAAGCAGGTAATGGTCACAGCCCCCACGGGGGTAGCAGCCGTCAATGCCGGTGGTGTCACCCTTCATTCTTTTTTTCAGCTCCCCTTCGGCCCTTATATTCCGGGTCGGACAGACCGGGATAACCGACGGTTTTTCAGGTTTTCCAAGGAGAAAAAACGTATTATCAAAGGCCTTGATCTGCTGGTGATTGATGAGATTTCAATGGTCCGGGCAGACCTTCTGGATGCGGTGGATGCTGTGCTTAAACGGTTGCGCCGGGATGAGCGACCCTTCGGCGGGGTGCAGTTGCTGCTCATCGGGGATCTGTTCCAGCTGCCGCCGGTGGCTAAGCCCCATGAATGGCAATTGCTTGAAGGCAGTTATGATTCGGTTTATTTTTTTTCCAGCCATGCCTTGGCTGCCAGCGAGCTGATCACGGTTGAATTAAAGAAAATCTATCGCCAGTCGGATGAAGCATTCATCGGCCTGCTTAATGCTGTGAGAGAAAATCGTGTGGACGGGTCGACGACGGCCCTGTTGAATCAATGTGCAGACAAGCCTTTGCCCGGCCATGGGTATATCACTTTGACCACCCATAATAAAAAGGCGGACGATATTAATCAGGAGCGGCTGGAAAGGCTTCCGGAAACCCCACAAAGACTAATGGCAGAAGTGTCCGGGGAGTTTCCCGAACATTCCTTTCCCACCCCGGACAACCTGGTATTGAAAAAAGGGGCCCAGGTCATGTTCCTGAGGAATGATCCTTCCCCTGAAAAGGCCTTTTATAACGGCAAGATCGGTCGGGTCATCGGTATTAACGGTGAAAAGGTCTTTGTGGACTGTGATTCGGACGGGGGTGATGAAAATTTTCAAGCCCCCGTAGAAGTGGCCCCGGTTGAATGGGAAAATATCGCATATACGGTAAATGAGGAAGATCAGACCATACAGCAGGATGTGATCGGGCGGTTCAAGCAGGTTCCCCTGAAACTTGCCTGGGCCGTGACCATCCATAAAAGCCAGGGCCTGACCTTTGATAAAGCCATTGTGGATGCCAGGGATGCCTTTGCCCACGGCCAGACCTATGTGGCCCTGAGTCGGTGTCGGACTCTGGAGGGGCTGGTGCTTTCCTCTCCCGTGCCCTCCCATGGACTGGGGGCGGATCCCACCGTATCTGAATTCATGGCCCGGGCAATTCAGGAGCAGGGTCTGGCCGACCGGTTAAAAGCAGCCCGGGTCAGCTATCAGCAGGATCTGCTGATTCAATGCTTTGACTGCGGGTCGTTCAGGGGGCTCTTTTATTATGTAATCCGCCTTCTGGAAAATAACAGGAGCGTGATCCGGATGTCGGGTGTGCCTGACCTTGAGGCCCTGAAAGCCGGGGCCAGGGATGAGGTTTTCAGCGTTAGTGATAAGTTTCTGATCCAGCTGCGCGGGTTGATGTCCGATGGAGACCTGCCCGATTCCCATCCTCAGATTCTTGAGCGTACTCAGAAGGGTTCGGCCTGGTTCGGCGATAAATTTGTTTCGGTTTTTGGTGAACTCCAGGAAAAGGGGGGTGTGGAAACCGATAACAAGGCCCTTGCCAAGCAGATCAACAACGGCCTGGACAACCTTAAGCAGGAAATAGGGATCAGGCAGGCTGGTATCCTTTCTTGTGTCCGGGGATTTTCACCGGATGAATATCTCAAAGCGGTATCCAGGGCCGGGGTGGCGTCCATATCCGGGAAGGCCCGGCGAAAACAAAAGGGCCCGGATTATACGGAGCTGGATATAGAACATCCGGATATGTTTAAGGCCTTGAAAGAGTGGCGGGACGGGGTCGCCAAGACACAAGGGGTGCCTCATTTCCATGTCCTTCACCAGAAGGTGCTGGTCCAGATTTGTGTCTGCCTGCCGGCAACGGAATCCGAATTGTTAGCCTTAAAAGGGGTGGGCCCCGGAACCATTGAAAAATACGGAGACGATCTGCTCTCTCTGGTCAATGTGTATCGGGAAAAGAAGGGGATCACCCAGGTGGTCCTGCCCGTCCCGGATGCTTCGGTGCCATCCCCCGGAAAAGAACAGGGACCATCCAAAAAAAAATCAGGCTCCGACACCAGGGGGATCAGTCTCTCTCTTTTTGCATCGGGCATGACGGCCGAAGAAATCGCCCGGGAACGGGGCCTTGTGCTCAGCACAATTCAAACCCATCTATGCCATTTCATTGAAAAAGGGGAGATTGATGTGGACCGTCTGGTTGAGCCTGAAAAACAGGCGGCCATAGAGGCCGTGATGTCAGAGGACCTGTCTCTGAGACAGATCAAGACCGAACTGGGCAATGATATTTCTTATGGGGAGATCAAGGCGGTTTTAGCCCATCATAAATTCATGGCATCCGGGCAGGGGTGAGAGGGCTTTATTTTTAGGGCCAGGTATAGTTTTTTTTCAATAGCCATGACAATTTCCAATAATCTTTATTTTCCAGATATTGCCAGCGCTCATACCATGATTGTGCACCACGAAATCTTAATTTAGTCTCCAATTTTCCAGGGACAGGGTAGGATAAGAGTATTTTTTAAAAACAAAACACATTTATACTGGCCAACTCAGGGTTTCAGTATTAATATGAGAAATAATGATGAAACAACAACATTCAAAGGAGAATGTAAATGGTTGAAAAAAAATACCAGCAAGTCTGTACTTGCAACAACTGCGGAAACGAAGCTGAAATGGAAATTACCTGCCAGTGGGTTGAAGTGGAAAAAGCCGAAGAAAAAAAGAAAGCCTTAAAAGCTCCCCAAAAGGTCAAAGGTACAGGTACATGCACCAACTGCGGTAACGAGGCCGAAGCATGGGTGGACCTTTAAACCGCTTTCTGGCGTGCCTCATGGGTGATTTATTCGCTCCTTAGAAGTTGTTTGGTTTTTCTTAATATGACTGTTGTTATGTGATAATAGAGGGTGTACGGACATAGTCCGTGGGGGGGGAGCCTTTTAAAAGTTGCAGGAAAAGCTAACTTTTTCATATAACAGGTAAGCTGATAACACTCCATGCCTGTGCTCTGTATAGCCGACGTACGATTTGAGTTTACGGGTTGTATGGAGCGTTACCAACCTTTACAAAATTGTGTTATAGCGTTCAAATGGAGTCTGCTTTAAAGAGCATGTTTCCCGTGTTCAGTCTTTCAATCCGGCTTGCATTCTGGTTATTTCATAGACCGCACTCCAGTCTTTTAGACCCATTCCGTGAGCAACCGCTGTCACAAGCTTATCTTTGACAATTCTTGCGATACCTGGAATGGCTTGAACATTGGTGAAGGCATCTTCGTAGATGGTAACGTCCTTCAAGCCCCCAACCAGATCAAATCCGGCTTCATCAAAATCACGGTTTTTAATCTTTTCTGCATACATTTTCATAACCGGTTCAGCAAATGCCATCTGAAACATCATTTGAAGCATATCTGCATTGAGTTCACTTTTCTCGGCGAAGGTGTAAATTTCACCCATCATTTCGATTATAGATATGACCATGTAATTAGCACAGACCTTCATGGAAATCGCTTCCGCAGCTTTATTTCCAACCGGAAAAGCCATTGTTGTATAACTTTTAATGACTGGTTTGCAGCTCTCTATTGCATCTGCATCTCCGGACAAAAAGGTTTTTAATTCACCTGTTGCTGCTGCGTCAGGTCGTCCTAATACCGGCCCAGAAAGGTAAATACATCCTTTTTCACGATGAAGACTCTCAAGTTTTTCTGCCATTTTCACACTGATGGTTGTCAGGCAAGTATGTACGCCTCCTTCTTTTAATCCGTCAAGAATACCGGATTCTCCCGTAACGACGCCTATCATCGATTGATCATCCATTAAGGAGGTAAAAATAATATCTGATTTTGTAGCAACTTCTTTGGGAGACTTGCAGCCCAATGCCCCGGCTTTGACAAAAGGTTCCATTTTAGATTGCGTCCGGTTATAAACAGACAATTCAAAACCGGCCTTCTGAATATTACTGCAAATACCAGCACCCATTTTCCCAAGGCCGATAAACCCGATTTTTAGTCTTTTTCCCATAATGCCTCCTGTTTTTCTGTCTATGTGGTAAACAATGCCGTATCATGGCATACATGGAAGACAAGACGCATTAACAATTGTTAACGATTGTCTTTATTTCGAATCCGACTTAAAGAGACAGGTGTAATACCAAGATAGGATGCAATATAATGATGGGGCACTCGTTTAAATATTTCAGGGCTCTGCCTAATCAACTCTTCATAGCGACGCTGCGGGTTGTTTTTTATTCTCGATAAAAATAACTTTTGATAATGATATAATCTACGGCATAAAAGTTCATTGATGCAGTCCTTCAATACCGGAGAATTTTTCGCCGCTGTAAAAAGAGCATCTCTATGCACCACGTGCAAAATGGAGGGCTCTATGGTTTCAAGATTAAACAGGCTGGGTTTACACTGCCTTAAACTTTCGAATGAGGCTACAAAACTGCCTTCAAAAAAAAACTGGAATGTAATGTCATTACCGTCATTGTTAAACCATGATCGAACACAGCCTCGTTTAATGAAGAGCAAGTGTTTAGAGACATCACCTTCATTTAAAAGCCATGATTTTTTCGGGTATTTCTTTTCCTTCGTTAACGGCTTTATGATTTTCCAAATGAGTTCACTTTCTTTCATATAGCAAAAAGTCTTTACATGTTTTAATTAATCGAACACTAAATCATTTTAGAAAATAGAACAACCGATTACTCAGTGCGGAATTTATCATCCCAACTTTTGATAGGCTCCAGGTGTCAGGCCGTAACGGGATTTGAATGCCCGGGTCAGGTGGCTTTGATCTGAAAATCCGGATTCATGGGCGGCCATGGCGATGGGGCGGCCCTGGGACAGAAGGCTTCGGGCTTGCTCCAGCCTGAGTTGGAAAAGAAAGGCATGGGGAGACAGGCCTTTGTGGGTCCTGAACAGGCGAATCAGGTGGAACTGGGTGCAGCCAAGCTCCCGGGCCAGTTCTTTCAGGTGGATTCCTCCGTCCAGATGGGCATGGAAATAATCGATCGCTTTTTGTACCCGGGTATCACAGGCATCTGTCCTGTCTGCATTCTGCTTCAAACCGCCGTGCCGGGTCAGCAGTGAAACAAATGTTTCAATGACCCGGGATTCCAGCATGGAAAGGTCAGATCCGTAGATGATATTCTGGTTCAGGGCGGCCATTTGATGCCAGAGAGTCGGGTCTGTGACGGTTTTTCTTTCAAATTCGCGGAAGGAGAGGTTGCCGCATTGGTCTGCCAGAGCGTCAAAAAATTCCGGGTCCACATAAAAGCTCCTCAGGTGCCTCTTTTGTTCCGAGCAGGGATGGTTGGCATGGACCAGTCCCGGCTCAAAGATGCTGACTGAGCCGGGCTGGAGAATATCTGTTTCCCCTTTTACAGAAAAATGTTCCCCGCAGCCGGTATTAAGCCAGACCACGTACCGGTTGTGGATATGGGGCTTGAATTCAAAGGGATCGGTGCAGGACAACACCTCCATGCCGGGATAATGTTTGTATTCAATGCTCATGGTTCCCCTTTGAATATCGGAATTTATGAATTTAAATTATTCTATTCATGGGTTGACAGGCTGTCAAAGGGTTTTTGAATCCGTGCCCGGGAGGGCACGGATTGAGGCGGGTTGTTTTCAATCATAGGCCAGGCGGATTTTTTCATCCACGAGCAGGTGTTTGATCCTTTCTTGCCGGATGTCTGACTTCCAGGTACCCAGTTCATTGTGGGTGATATAATAGTTCTGGGGTATGGGATGGGTGCCGACCACGACCTCTATCCCGAATTTGGCCGGGATGAATTCACAAAAGTCCTTGATCCGGTGGCAGGGCGGGTAGCCAACCACAATTCCCGTGGCCAGATGGATCACCTCGGCCCCGTTTTTTTTCATTTCTGCCGGGGCATATTCCACATTTCCTCCAGGGCAGCCCCCGCAGGTGGTATACCCGACCATCTCAACGTCTTCGTCCTTGTACCGTGAAAACCCCCCTTCCCGGTTTCGAAGGGATCTCAGGCATTTTCCACCGGCGCAGGTATGGTAGCGGTTACAGATAATAATGCCAATTTTCTTCATTTTTCCTCCTTGTAAGGTTTGGTGATTCCTTTGCTAACTGCAAGGCGTGTGCCGGGAAATGATATGCCTGCTGTCTTTGTATTATTTTTAAATTCAACTGGTTATACCGGTGGCTAAAGGTGTTTTTCGTTTTTTTTGATTCATGGGTTGCAGTTTTGCGCTTTTTTGTCTCGGTCTTTTTGCTTCAAAGGCATATGGGATAGTCGGGCCGCCTTTTTATGCCTGGGATATATGTGCAATGGAAGAAACCATGCAGTTGGTACAAACTTTGCTGTATTCTTTTATAATTGTATTGAATACCTTTAAATTTTAGGAGAGTACCATGGATGAAACATTGATATTCGGCCCTGTTCCCTCAAGGCGATTGGGTAGGAGTGTGGGCATAAACAATATTCCACCGAAAATCTGTACCTATTCCTGCGTCTATTGTCAGCTGGGTAAATCCCTGGAAATGCTTGCTGACAGGCGAAATTTTTATGACCCTGCAATGCTGGTGGCCAAAACACGGGAAAAGCTTGATAATGCCCGGTCCAACAATGAGCCCATTGACTATCTTACCATTGTTTCCGACGGCGAACCCACTCTGGATAAAGGGCTTGGGGATCTGCTCCGGGGACTTGGGGAGTTGGGGGTTAAAACCGCAGTTATTACCAACTCAACCCTGCTGGACAGGCCGGAAGTAAGGGCAGATATTTGTCTGGCCGATTGGGTCTCGGTAAAGGTCGATACCCTGAATGAGAAAATATGGAGAAAAATTGACAGGCCCCACAAGGAGATCAGGTTCAATGCGATGCTGGAAGGGATAGAAACATTCGCGGCTTCCTATGAGGGCCAATTGGTCACTGAAACCATGCTGGTCAGGGATTTAAATGACCGTGAAGATATACTTGGGAAAACAGCGGAATTTATTTCCCGGATCTCTCCTTGTCTTTCTTATTTGAGCATCCCAACGAGGCCGCCTGCGCTAAAAGGGGTCAGGCCTCCTGAAGAGGACAGGATTAACAACGCGTTTCAGATATTCCTCTGTCAGGGTCTGAATGCGGAATATCTCATTGGATATGAAGGCAATCAATTTGCCTATACCGGGAATATTGAGGCGGATATTCTGAGCATCACCTCTGTCCACCCCATGCGGGAGGATGCGGTAAAGGCCTATCTGGAAAAAGCAGGGGGAGATTTTTTTGCCATTGATGCATTGGTCGGCAAAAATAAACTTTTGGTCTCGGAATACAATGGGGACCGGTTTTATTTAAGAACCCTGGCCCGCCCATAATTCGTCTTTTCCTTTAGGCATGAATGCATTATAAGGAATCGTTACAAAATTATTTGCTCTAACTTGTTTTTAACACCCTTTAAACTGGGGGTTTTACAAAAAACCTAACGGGGTATTATTGTAAATAAAAGATCAAGTGATTTTGCAGCCGATCCTGAGGTGAAAAAAATAATGCAAACCCAAAAGGAAAAATGCCATGACAGATATTTCCGGAAATAAAGAGACTAAAACCGTCCGCCCCCTTGCTGATTCATTCGGCACGGCCGCTTATGGCGGCGAGGGTTGGTCCCCGCGTACCCTTACCCATGAACAGGAATTGGGCGGCCTCTGGGCGGACTGCGGTATTGACAGTGAATGGCGTCCGTTGAAATCTGTTCTGGTCCACCAGCCGGGGTCGGAGATGGATATTCCGGCAGACAAGGTCAACGAACTCCAGTTTGCCGAAAATCTGGATTTGGACAGGGCCCGGGCCGAGCATGACCATATGGTTGAGATCTACCGGGAAAACAATGTAATGGTCCACTACCTTGATGCGGGTTCCGGTGTGACCCCCAATCAGTTATACTGCGCCGACCTTTTTGCCATGACCCCCCAGGGAGCTGTCCTGGCCCGGCCGGCCTCCACGGTGAGGGCGGGCGAAGAAATCCGGGTAGCCCGGACCCTGGGGAATCTGAATATCCCGGTGATCCGAATACTCACCGGCAATGCCTTGTTTGAAGGGGCGGATCTCATGTGGGTGGACCAGAATACAGCCATTATCGGTCTGGGTCTGAGAACCAATCCGGAGGCCGTTGTTCAGATCTCGGATCTGATGGCCGGGGTGGACATTGACACCTGCGTCTTTGATATGCCTTACGGATGCATGCATTTCATGGGCATGATGCGGATTGTGGATAAAGACCTGGCCTATGTCTGGCCCCGACGGACGCCCTATGGCCTGGTGGCCCTGCTCCGGGAAAAGGGCTTTGAGGTAAGGCCCCTGGCCGATCTGGACGAGGCCATGGGCAATATGGCATTTAACTTTACCGTGCTGGGCCCGCGGAAGATCATGCTGCCGGCCGGGAACCCAAAGACCCTGGCCGCCTATGAGGGCCAGGGCCTGGAATGTATTCCCGTGCCTGTGGATGAACTGCGCAAGGCCAATGGGGCCATGGGATGCATGACTGGCATCCTGAGCCGGGAAAAATTTTCTATAGCCTTATAATTTCAGGGGTCTGGCCGCAGTGCTCCAGGAATTTTACCAGATCGGCCGGTGCAATGGTGGTGGTGGCGGTGTTGGTCAGGGGGTGGAAGTTGAGCAGCTCATTTTCCATGAGTTCTTCGTCCAGAACGATTTTCACTTCCCGGTCGCCGATATTCACGGCGGCAAAGGGGGTGACGGCCCCGGGAATCATGCCCAGGACCTCCATGAGCAGGTCCGGCTTGGCAAAGGACATGTTTTTACCGCCGATTAGCTTGGCCACTTCCTTTATCCTCAGTGGCTTGTCAGCCGGGGCCACCACCAGGAACATATTTTTTTTCTTGTCTTTGAAAAAAAGATTTTTGGAGTGGGCCCCTTCAATGCCTTCACTGTGCTGAGCCGCTTCTTCCACGGTGAACACGGCCGGGTGTTCGTGGTTGGTGTATGTGATGCCTATTTCGTCCAGTATTTTAAGTAATTTTTCCTGAGTCTGTAACATGATGATCCTTATTTTATGGGGTTAAACGTAAGGGCGTTGAATCCATAGGTTAAACGTAATTCACATAAATCAGCCTGACAATGGTGAGAAAGACCATGGTCAGGAAAATGGGCCGGATAAAGGGGGTGCCCCGTTTGATGGCCATGCCTGAACCGATTTTGGCTCCGATGACCTGGCCGGCCGCCATGACAAGGCCGACGGAATAGAGCACATTGCCGCCGATGATGAAAACAGCCAGGGCCACTATATTGGAGGTGAAGTTCATGATTCTTGTGGTGCCTGTGGCCGAGGTCATATCCATGCCCAGAAGGATCAGCAGGGCACCGGTCCAGAAGGCCCCTGTTCCCGGACCGAAAAAACCGTCGTAAAATCCCAGGCCCAGGCCGAACACCATGAAAAACAGGTTTCTTCCTATTCTGGGCCGGCCCTGAACCGTGCCCAGATTTTTGGCCATGAGGGTATAGATAAAAACAAACATGAGCATGAAGGGGATGAGGTGGCGGATGAACCCGGCCTCTATCTGCTGGATGGCCCAGGCCCCGGCCATGGCGCCCACAAAGGTATATCCAATGCCTGACAGGTTCTCTTTCAGGCTTGCCTTGCCCTTTCGGATGAAATTGATGGTGGCGGACAGGGTGCCGAAACTGCCCTGGAGTTTGTTGGTTCCCAGGGCCAGTTGCGGGGGCAGTCCCACGGATAAAAGCACGGGCAGGGCAATCAAACCGCCGCCTCCGGCAATGGAGTCCACAAACCCTGCGGCAAGGCCGGTGAGGAAGAGCAGTATGTAAGTGAATGAGGACAGGTCCATGACAACACAATGCCTCCGTAAATTAAATCTAAAATGAGGACCATATGATTTTCTTTATTTGGGGTCAAGATTAAAGAGGATGTCGTTTTCCAGGTAGACCTGCTCTAATTGTTCCTGGTAGACCCGGATATCTTTGCCCTTCCGGTTGGCTAGCTCCTGTACCATGTACTGGATCACGGCCAGCATCCCGGACACATTGCCGATAAAGGGGATGGATTTTGCGGGTACCACCAGAGAGAGAGAGGCAAATTGGATCACGGGGCTGATATTGGAATCGGTCAGCACCAGGAGTGTATGGCCGGCCCTGCGGATCATTTTGCTCAGTTTGATAAGTTCATTGGGGTAGCGGGTGGTGGCCGTGAGCACCACCAGGCTGTTTTCCGGGGCATTGGTCAGCATATCCATGGTGGTGGAATCACTGCCCTTGAGAATGTGTATCCCCCGCTTTACCTTGGTCATGGACCAGCCGAAGTAATAGGCAAAGGTATAGGAGAGCCTGGACCCGGTGAAATAAATGCTCTCAGCCTTTTCAAGGTGGTCAACAAACTGGTTCATGGTATCCACATTGATGTTTTCGTAAAGATACTTCAAGTTGTTCAGTTCTTCGAGGATTCCCCGGTGAAGGCGGGTCAGGCCCGGTTCCTCCATCTCTTTGATATCCAGGCGGTCGGGCAGGGACAGCCCTGTGTTGAGAAAATCCTTTAATGCGTCTTGAAAGTCGGAATACTTTTTATATCCCAGGGCGGCCACAAAGCGTACCACTGTGGCCTCACTGGTATTGCAGGATTCCGAAAGTTCCTTGGTGGTCATGAACACCACCTTGGCAGGGTTGTGGATGATATAGGTGCCCAGGGTCCGGGCTTTGGGGGTGAGGGTGTCAAGCTTGGCCGAGATTTTATTAATTACCGGGTGTGATTCTGTGTCATTCATTATAATAAAGCCTTATTTCTGTATTTAATCATCTAATTTTATTGAAATTTACAATTTTGGAGATGGAATGTCAAGAAGAAATGAAAGAATTCTTTCATTTCTAAAGAAAGTTGTTGACAGGTATTCTTTCATCGCGTATTGACTAAGATCGGAGGCATACAACACCAACCATAAATGACGAGAAGGCCAATGTTTGTAAAAAGCAAACCCATGTGGGGAGAAAAGAAAAAGCTGAAGTCAAGTTACGATGTCGTGCTTATCGGCGGCGGACTTCACAGTTTGGCAACTGCATACTACCTGGCCAAAGAACAGGGGATCACCGACGTTGCCATTATTGAAAAAAATTATATCGGGTACGGCGGGGCCGGCAGGAACACCGCCATTGTCCGGGCCAACCAGAGGACCCAGTATAATGTACCCCTGTACAAGGAAGCCCTGGATCTCTGGCCGGTTCTCACCAAAGAACTGAACTACAACCTCATGTTCAATAATTGCGGCAACCTGAACCTCATGCATTCCGAAGCTGCCATGAAAGCCGCTCGGATGACTATTGCCACAGCCCAGTTCCACGGGGTGGAATCCCACCTTATTGATGCCAAGGAGGCCAAAGAACTGGTGCCGGCCCTGAATATTTCCGAAGACATTACCTTTCCCATCCATGGGGCCATGTTTCATCCTCCAGGGGGTGTGGTTCGCCATGATGCTGTTGTCTGGGGCCTTGCCAAGGGCGCTGCCGAACTGGGGGTGGAAATCCATCAGCAGACCGAAGCCTTGGGAATCAATACCCGGAACGGCAAGGTGACCTCCGTTGTCACCGACCAGGGCACCATCAACTGCAAACAGGTACTGGTTTCCGCCGGTGGTTACTCTGCCTCTTTGATCCACGGTTTTTTGGGAATAAAACTGCCAATTTCCGTTCTGACCATACAGGCCATGGTCACCCAGCCCCTGAAACCTATTCTAGACCATGTGGTCTCTTCAGGTGCCTACCATTGCTATGCCAACCAGACCCTTAAGGGAGAAATCGCCACCGGTGCCCACATGGACCAATGGCCCAACTACACCACCTTGAACACGGCCCATTACATCAAGCACCAGGCTGAAGCCCTATCTGAATTCCTCCCGGCCCTGCGGGGTCTCCGGTTTATGCGGATCTGGGGGGGCTTAGCAGATATGACCCCGGACATGGCCCCCATCATGGACGGTAACAATCAGATTGAAGGCTTTTTTATGGACTGCGGATGGGGGTATTTCGGATTTAAGTCCTGTTCCGCCGTAGGCAAATACATGGCCCAATACATGGCCACCAACGAGTGTCCCGACATGCTCAAACCCTTTAACCTGAAACGGTACCAGGAACACAAGCTCATGGGCGAGACCGCAGCCCTGGTTAACTACACACCGGACAACTAAATCGGACAAGAAATAAGGAGAAATAAAATGGCTTTAACACTTACATGTCCGATATGCGGAAAACGAAATGGATATGAATTCAGATACGGTGGGGAGGATAAAGGTCCCAGGCCGGAAGAAGAAGACATGACACCGGAACGCTGGTGTGAGTATGTGCACATGAATGAGTGCAGGGCAGGGGTGACCGAAGAATGGTGGTGCCATCGCGACGGGTGCGGATCCTGGTTTAAAACCTCCCGGGACACGACGACTAACCTGGAACAGGAGGGATAAGAAAATGATAAGTCGATTTAAGCAGTTGCCCACGCTGAAAATTAATTCCGGGGAAAGAATTCCTTTCACCTATAAAGGCAAAACATACTATGGCGTTGAAGGCGATACCATTGCCACGGCCCTGTATGCCAACGGGGTACGTATCTACGCCAGAAGTCTGAAGTATCATCGTCCCAGAGGGTTCTACTCCATGGACGGAGAATGCTCCAACACCATGATGGAAGTGGACGGGATCCCCAATGTCAGAACCGAAACCTCCTTGTTGAAATCCAATATGGAAATCAAGGAGCAGAATGTAAAAGGGTCGGCTGAGAATGACATGATGGGGTTCATGGACAAGATGCACTGGGCCATGCCGGCCGGGTTCTACTACGATGTCATGCATAAGCCCGCCAAAATCTGGCCCATTGCCCAGAAGCAGATCAGAAAGGCTGCCGGTATAGGCAAGCTGGACCCTGAATTTATCATGCCGGGGAAATATGACCAAATCTATCCCAGTTGCGATGTCTGTGTGATCGGCGGCGGTCCTGCCGGTATGAGCGCAGCCCTGGCAGCAGCCAAAAAGGGTACCCGGGTCATTCTTATGGAAATAAAGCCCTGGCTGGGCGGCAATTTTGATTACAGGTCTGCAGCTTACCTGGACGGACAGACCTACCACGAACGGGCAGAACAATTGGTTGCTGAGGTGGACACCACGGACAATATTCGGGTCTTTACCCACACCGCCAATGTGGGCGTGTACAACAATAACCTGGTCACGGGTTTTCAGATCGGCAAAGAAGGGGATGTCTTTAACGAACGTTATGTTGAAATTCGGGCCAACTCCGTTGTTGTGGCCACGGGATGTATTGAACGTCCCCTGCTTTTTGACAACAATGAACGCCCGGGCGTCATGCAGGCCGGTACGGCCCTGCGCATGGCCAATACCTACGGGCTGCTGCCCGGAAAAACCGCTGTTTTCTCCATTGGGCATGACCTTGGCCTTGAAGCGGCTATCACCCTTTATGATCTGGGTATGAATATTCCCATCATCGCGGACATCCGTGAAGACGGCCAGGATCCTGCACTACTTCAAGCGGTTCTGGACAGAAAGATTACCATTCTCAAAGGCTGGGTGGCCACGGAAGCCCAGGGTAGAAAAGAGGTGAAGTCCGTTACCATCAAGAGTGTTGACGCCACCGTTGAGAAAAATTTTGACTGCGATTTGCTTGTGGCTTCCGCAGGGTTCACCCCCCTTACCGGCCCTTTGGTGGTAAACCAGGCCAAGCTGAAATACGACAACCACACCAACTTTTTCTTGCCCACGGATATTCCTGCTAAAATGTATGCAGCAGGCCGGCTTCTGGGATTTGAAGACGGCCGGTCCATTGAAACTTCGGGCCGCCTGGCCGGGTTTGAAGCTGCAGGAGATGCCCAAAATGCTGAGGCTGCAAAGTTAGCCCTGGCCGAACTTCCCGGACCGGCACGGGGCACAAAGCTGGTAACCGCTCCCGTAAAGGGACGCAAAAGCTTTATTTGTTTTGATGAAGACACCACCATTAAAAATATAAAACAGTCCATTGACAAGGGCTTTGATGTGCCTGAGTTGATCAAGCGCTTTTCCGGCGCGGGCTTAGGACCCGGTCAGGGAGGCATCCCCGGCCACAATCTGCCGTTGTTTACGGCCAAATATCAGGCCTTGCCGGATATTAAAATCCGGCCCACCACGGTTCGGCCGCCGCTGGTTCCCACCATGATCTCAACCTATGCCGGCACCAACCACAACATGTTCAAGATCACCCCCATGGATGAGATGCAGCGCAAGGACGGCGGTATTTTCAGGAACATCGGGGTATGGCAGCGGGCCCGGTATTTTTCTAAGGATTTTACCTGCAAGGCGGAAATTGAAAATGTCCGGAACAATGTGGGTATGCTTGATGGGTCCACTCTGGGCAAGTTCCGCATCCATGGTCCAGATGCGCTTTCGGCCCTCCAACGGGTCTATGTCTCGGACATGACCAAGTGTAAACAAGGCCGGATCAAATATACGGCCATGTGTAATGACGACGGCTGTGTCATTGATGACGGGGTTGTGATCAAACAGGGCGAAAATGATTACTATTTCACCACCTCCACCGGCCGGGCCGGCCAGACAGTTGAATGGATCCGCTACCACACCCGGTACGATGACTGGGACTTTTCTCTGGTTAACCTCACCGACGCCATGGGCGTCATCAACCTTTCCGGTCCCAATGCCCGGAAGGTCCTTGAAAAGGTCGTGGATATCGACGTGACCAACGACGGCTTCGGATTCTCCGAATTCAAGGAGTTTAAGATCGCCGACATCATCCCGGTTAAAGCCATGCGTCTGGGGTTCGTGGGGGAACTCTCCTACGAGTTCCATGTGCCCTCATCTTATATGAAATCCCTGTGGCTCGTACTCAAGGAAGCGGGCAAGGAGCTGGGTATCATGAATTTCGGTGTGGAGGCCCAGAACGTGCTCCGCATGGAAAAATGCCATATTATTCTGGGGCAGGAGTCTGAACAGCGGACCAATCTTCTGGACATCGGCCTGGGTTTCCTCTGGGACCGGAATAAAACCGAGTGCAAGACCGTGGGTGCCGTTGCCCTGCGCCAGGCAGAAGGGGATGATTCCCGTTTGACCCTGGTGGGAATCAAAATGGAAAACAACGGCCGGGCCCCCAGGGACGGTGCCCTCATTGTTGACCAACGCGTACGTGGCTACATTGCCACTGCAAGGGATTCTTTTTCTCTGAAAGAGGCCGTGGGCATGGCCCTGGTGGAAAAGCACATGGCAAAAGAGGGAACCAGGCTGGGTATATTCGAGGATGAGTGCAAGGGGGAGCTGATTTACGGTCAGGTGGTTCCCATGCCTTTCTATGATCCCCAAGGCAAACGGATGAAAATGTAAGGAAAATACCATGAAAGATATAAAACGATACTCACCGGTTCAGTTTAAAGAGACTCCGTTGGAAACGGAAAAACGGGACAATTGGGAGGTGGTTCTTAAATACCATGGAGAAGGGGAAGGCCCCTTTCTGGTGGATCTGAGCCACCGGATGCGGCTGGATCTCCAGACTTCCGACCTGAAATCTAAAAAACCCTTTGGCATTGATGTGCCGGAAGTGCCGTGCAGTTCGGTTCTTGCAAATGGATTCCTGGTGAACCGGATGAACGGCACCCAGACTTCCATCTACCATCTGGCAGGGGACACGCCTGAAATGCCCGGGGAATCCGAGTATACGGATGTGACTGAAAATACGGTTTTCGTGGCCATTATCGGCAAGGCTGCTTTTCAGATCTGTGAAAAATTGTCCAACCTGGATTTTATGGATCCTGAAAAGCAAACGCCTTTCCTTTTCCAGGGACCTTTTTCCCATCTGCCTTGTCAGATCGTCACGGTCTGCAGAGACGGGGAAAAATCCGGCCTGGTCCTGACCTGTTTCCGGGGGTATGGAAGAGACATGATCCATGCCATTCTCCACGCCGGGGAAGAGTTTGGACTCAAACCGGCCGGGGAAGCCAGATTCACCGACTGGATTGACAGTATGTAAGGCGTGTGAAAAAGCTGAGCAGGCAGGGCCTCGCCTCGAGGCCCTGCCTGCGAATTAATAACAAGGAGATTTAACCATGACCAAGAAATTTGATGCAATTATCATTGGCGCCGGTGTGATCGGCGCTCCCATTGCCTACGAGTTGTCCAAAAAGGGCTATAAAACCCTGACCGTGGATAAGCTTCCCGATGCCGGTGAAGGCTCCACGGCGGGCTCCTGTGCCATTGTCCGGGCCCACTATTCTACGGAAGACGGGGTTGCCATGGCCTATGAGGGATTCAAATACTGGCTGGACTGGGAAAATTACCTGGACAATGTAGAGGATGAAAAAGGTCTTGCCAAATACATGAATACGGGTTCCCTGCTCATCAAGTCCCAGGGCCATAAATGGCAGAATGTTAAAAAGCATTATGATGCCGTGGGCGTCAAATATGAAGAATGGGACAATGATAAAATACAGAAAATGGTTCCCGTGGTTGATCTCCATGAGCACTGGCCGGTACGCCGCCCCGAAGACCCCAAGTTCTTTGACGAGTCCGATAAGATGCTGGACGGCGGCATTTTCTGTCCCGAAGGTGGATATGTCAACGACCCGGCCCTTTCCGCCCACAATATCATGCGGGCGGCCGAAGCCAAAGGTGCCACATTTATTTTCAATGCCGAAGTCATTGGCGTGAGAAGTCAAGGCGGGAAGGTAACGGGCATCACCCTGAAAGACGGCACCCAATATGACGCCGGCATCGTTGTGAATGTGGGCGGCCCACACTCTTTTAAAGTGAACCAGATGGCCGAAGGGGTGTGGGAAGGCTGCAATATAAAAACCAAATCCCTGCGCCATGAGGTCATGTACTGCCCCTCTCCTGAGGACTATGATTATTACAACGACGGCTACCATATGTCCGACGGGGACATTGCCTGCTATGTCCGCCCTGAAGTGGGGAATATGTTCCTCATCGGTTCAGAGGATCCGGAGTGCGATCCCCAGGAATGGGTTGACCCTGATGAGTTTTACGCCGGCAGGGGTGGCCACGGCAGGGATAATGTCCTCACGGACGAGCAGTGGAAGGCCCAGTGCTACCGCTGGGCCAGACGGGTGCCCTCACTCCAGGTGCCCAACCAGCCTAAGGGAGTCGTAGATCTCTATGATTGTTCCGACGACTGGATCCCCATCTATGACAAGTCCGATCTGCCCGGATATTACATGGCCATCGGAACCTCAGGCAACCAGTACAAGAACGCTCCGGTTGTCGGCCGGATGATGGCCGAACTCATTGATGCCTGTGAAAAAGGCCTGGATCATGACAAAGAGCCCTTCCAGTTTAAATATAAATATACCGGACGGATCATGGATGTGGGATTTTTCTCCAGAAAACGGGAAATCAATTACAACTCCAGTTTTTCCGTGAACGGCTAATTAGTAAACGATCGGCTGCCGGTGGTCGGCGGCTGAACTGTTTCAGAAGGGCAGGTCCGGAATCATCCACGGCCTGCCCTTTTTGGGTTTTCCTGAGTGGAAAAATAAAGGAAAATCATGTAAGCCTATCGGATGAATCGGTTCCGCAAGTGAAAAAAGAATGGTGTAGCAATGCAAATTTATGTGTGTGTAAAACATGTACCGGATTCCGCTGCCAATATCCATATTCTGGACGAAAACCGGATAGATGAGGATGTGGCCTTTTTGCTCAACCCCTATGATGAGCATGCCGTGACAGAGGCCGTAAAGATCAGAGAACAGTTTCCCGGATCTGAAATCATCGCCGTAACCGTTGGGAAAGCTGATGCAGAAAGCACCCTTAGGTCAGCCATGGCCATGGGGGCGGACCGGGGGATTATAGTCATTGCGGATGAGGGCTGGGACGCCTTGGTCATGGCCCGGGCCCTGGCCGCCGCCATCCGGGAAGACGGCAGCCCCGGCATCATCCTCACGGGCAAAGAGTCTATCGATGCCGAAGGCATGCAGACCCAGTTTCGTCTGGGGGCGTTGTTGGATATGCCGGTGGTGACAAATGCTTCGCAGTTGATTATAGAAAAGGGACGGGCCCGTGTGACCTGTGAACTCTCCGGGGGCATGACCCGGACCTTTGAGGCGGTTCTGCCTTGTGTGGTTGCAGCTGGCCGGGGGCTCAATACACCCGGTTATCCCACTTTGCCGTCCATCATGAAGTCCCGGAAAAAACCGGTAAAGGAAATTGTCCTTAACCGTCTGGGGCTTAACCCTTCTGTCTCTTCAACAAAGGTTGTGAGATTATCCCCTGTCACCAGGACCCGGTCTCCTGAACCCATCACCGGGAGCCCGGCCGAGATCGCCGGAAAGATTATAAAGATAATTAAAAAAGAGGGGGGCCTTGCATGAACATCGGTATTCTCATTGAAATGGAAGCGGGGCAGGTCAAGGGTGCCAATTTCGGCATGATCGCCATGGCGGGTAAACAAGTCGACGCCGATCTCTTTGCCCTGGTATTGGACGGTGTGGATGATGGGGTTTCAAAATCCCTGGCATTCCATGGGATTGATGTGATTGCAGATATTTGTTTGCCTCAAGATTCCGGCATCAAGCTCAATCCTGACATTCGGGCCCGGGCAGTGGCTGCCGCAGCAGAAGAACTCGGTCTGGATATGCTTTTCGGTCTGTCAACGGCCCTGGGCAAAGATCTCATTCCCAGGGTGGCGGCCCTTGCCGATGCCCCTTTGATCATGGATTGTCTTGATGTGGATCCCGCCGCTAAAACCGCCCGGACCTCCCAGTATTCCGGGAAAGTCCTGGCCGATATCCAGGTGGTCAAAGGGTTTTCGGTATTCGGCATCCGGCCCAATGCAGTTTCACCCTCTCCTGCGCCGGGGCAAACCCAGACGATTGTTATTGACTGCACCTCTTTGGCACCTGCCGGTCTTACATTGGTTTCCTGGGACCAGGGTACCGTCAGTGGAGACCAGCCCAGCCTGTCCGAAGCGGATATCATCCTGGCCGGGGGCAGAGGGGTGAGGGGTAAGGAGAATTTCGAGCTGCTCTTTGACTGCGCCAAGATAATAAATGCCGCTGTCGGCGCTTCCAGGGCAGCCGTGGATGAAAACTGGATTTCCTATGCCCACCAGGTAGGGCAGACCGGTGAAAAAGTCAGCCCGTCCGTCTACCTTGCCCTGGGCATATCCGGCTCTGTCCAGCATTTTGCCGGGATGAGAACCAGCGGCACCATCATTGCCGTGAACACGGATGAGAATGCGGCCATGATGGCCAATGCCGACTATCAAGTAAATGCAGACCTCTTTGAAATTCTACCTGAATTGATCCGCCAGCTGGGGATCGGCACTAAGATTACTTGATCTTTTGTATTTCAGAATACCTGCTGTTTTAACCCCCGTCCCGGGTCTTATCGTTTCACTTTGAATGATAAAAAATCTTGACAAAAAAATGAACACATGCGACTGAATGAACATGTTCATTTGAAATCAGTATACTTGTTGAGAGAGAATATGTCCCTGAAAATGAAAAATCCGGTAGGTAAAAGACGGGAACAACAAAAAGCCGAAACCTATGATTTGATACTGGAAAGCGCCCGTTTTCTTTTTAATACCAAAGGGTTTGAAAAAACCACGATACGGGCCGTCGCCTCCCATGCCGAAATTGCCCTGGGAACCATTTACACGCACTTTAAAAATAAAAAAGCACTTCTTGCCGCAGCCTTCCATGATGACCTGGTCCGTCTGTATGGTGAGGCAATTGGCACCATGCCCGCCCATGTTTCCATAACCGAACAATTCATCCATCTGGCGGGGTTCAATTATCGGTATTATACCTCCAGACCGAAACTGTCCCGTGAATACCTGTGCCATATCGCTTTGGTGGATGATGAATGGTCTGTAAAAATTGAGGCGTTTGACTCATCTTATTCCCAAAAAGTGACGGACCTGGTTTGTGCGGCACAGGAGCGCGGAGAGATAAGTGGGGAAAAAGACGGCCATTTTGTTGCCTTATCTTTAATGGCTGATTATTTTTTTGTACTCGGCGATTTGTTTCTCAGACAAAAAATTAATGATACCGAAAAAATGTTGTCATTTTTGAACAAAATGATAAAGCAGACGATTTGCTGAATTTTAAGGAACGTTGAAAAGCACCTAAAATATTGGGTATTTTGAAAACAAAAGTTCAAGTGTTTTTGGGGCCGATCCTTAGCTTCAATTTATACCATGCGTTGAAAAGGAGATTTATTAATGGAAAAATTTAAACAGATCCTTGCCTTGGCCGGAGGGCTCAGTTTTGGGGTTGCATTGTTTCAAGGGGCAATAGGATTTTCCCCGTCCCTTAGTTTCTATTTTGGTGCGCCCAAGGCTTTGGTCGAAAATATCCCTGCCCTCATTATTGTGAGTCTCTTACTCTCTGGGATGATTGTCTTATTCGGGTTATATGCCTTCTCAGGGGCCGGTTATATTCGTCCATTACCATGGTTGAAATATATACTGATCGGAGTCAGTGCTATCTACATTCTGCGCGGTCTTTTTTTGATTCCGGAATTTCTTGTTCTGTTTGGTATTTTTGACATGTCCATACCTGTTGCACCACGGTTTGTATGGTTTTCATTGAGCTCTCTGTTCATCGGCTTGATTCATTTAAGGGGAACCATCGGCGGGTGGCACACCTTTCCTCCCACGAGTAAGATGTTTGACCGGCCTTCCTGAAAATACAATGGGCAAATTTATAAAAAGAGGCGAGATTATGATGGACCCATTCCTCCAAGGGTACATAGATAAATATGATAAATGGATAGACCAGGATCTGATTTCATACGCATCCAAAGTCGTTCCCGTTGGTGAGGCTATGGACACGATTCAGCATATTCTTCCATCTCGCCAGGCAACACAGATTCTGAGAGGTGCCCGGTCCATAACACTTGCCGACTGTGTCTGCCGCCAGAGGTACAAAAATTGCGGCAAGCCTCTTAAGGTCTGTTTTATATTGAACGAAACAGGCGAAAAATGGGTGGAAAAGGGTTTGTCCCAGAAAATTGTCCTTGATGAGGCCCTCCAGGTTCTAAAGAACGCAAATGAGCATGGCCTGGTTCACATGACGCTTTACAAGCCTGACCATGAAATTTTTGCACTTTGTAGCTGTTGTTCATGTTGCTGCCACGACCTTCAGTTGGTCATGAAATACGGGAAAGAGTATATCCTGATCCAATCGGACTACATTGCCGTTGATGATGCCGATAATTGCATTCACTGCGGAATATGTGCTGATAGGTGTGAATTTAATGCAAGATCCATGGACGATGACCGGATGGTGTATGAGCCGGATCACTGTTATGGATGCGGGCTTTGTGTCACCCCCTGTCCGGAAAACGTGATCAGTATGAAAAAAACCATTCACGATGGATGATCGGGAAGGCGGATATTTCTGAAATATTTGTTTTTTCCAAAGATTACGAAAAGATCATATTCATGCCTGTACGGGGCAATGGTTTGATACCAAGGGGTTTTGAGGCTCCAGGACCTTTGGGGTGATCGGCTGCCCCCTGCAATTTGTTGACAAAACAGGGAGATCTAAGTTAGCTATCGTTTGAAAAAAAGCTTACAATGAAAAATAAACACCACAATATACTCTGGATATTCTTTTTTGTATGGATATTGGTATCTGGAGCCGGATACGGCAAGCTTCAATGCCTGGGGCAGCTATGCCGGGTAAATTCTGCCTGCCACCCTCAGCTTATGTATGATCCGGCCGTTGTTTCCTCTTATTCTGATTGGGATAATTGTTCAGAACTCTGTTATTTTGATTCACAGAATAAGGAGGGTGACTGCCAGGATACCCTGTGCAGACCCGTTGGAAGTCTTTTGATAAGCTCCCGGAATGCCCATACCCCCCAAATGGATATAGAAGGGCCAAAGTGTTTGCCCCAAAGGGTCATGGATGATAATCATCGTTCCAATCCTTTTTTTGCCCGCCATGAAATAAAACAGCCTGTCCCAATCTATACCTTGGTTCAAGCCTTTTTGTGTTGATTTTTATCTGTCACTCTCAAGCCATCTTCAGGCAATAAGGGGCGGCTTAAAATTAGTTCACATTCTGTTTTCAAAATACCCAGTGCGTTAGGGGGGGAAAATAGATGATGGAAATTTATTTTTGAACGATCCCTAACAGGGGATGTTTTTACGCCTCTGCCTGTTTGTGTATATTTATCCCAATACCAAATTTTAAGGTTTTTCCATGTCCCAAGCACATCAAGAGTCCATAATGAACTGGGCCCTTCTTTTATCGGCCTGGTGTATTGCCGCATCATCGGCACTGGGCAGTCTTTTTTTCAGCCATGTCATGGGGTTTGCCCCCTGCGTATTGTGCTGGTATCAGAGAATCTGTTTGTTTCCTCTGGTTATTATTCTGGCCACAGGCTTATTCCCTTTTGATGGGGGCGTTGTAAGGTATGCCCTTCCCCTGGCAATTGGGGGCTGGCTTACGGCAGTTTATCATAATTTATTATATTCAGGGATTATCCCCCAGGCGCTCGCGCCATGTACCCAGGGGGTTTCCTGTACGGAGAAATACATTGAGTTTTTGGGGTTTGTGAGTATTCCCATGCTCTCTTTGGTCTGCTTTACGAGTCTTATCATCTTATTAATTGTCTTAAAGAAAAGAGGTTCTTAAATGAAATATAAAATATTTGGAGGTATCTGCCTTGTTTTTGTGGGCATATTTGCGGCAACCAGTTTCTATTATAAAAATGAACAGGCCCGCCTCTACGGGACGATGGCCCAGGACAATGCAGCGGTTTTTGTACGTGACTACTCAAGGACCCTGGGGAGCCCGGATGCAAAGGTGACCATTGTTGAATTCATGGATCCGGCATGTGAGACCTGTGCTGCTTTCTCTCCTATTGTCAAGACGATGATGGATGCTAATCCAGGTAAAATAAAATTGGTCCTCAGATATGCCCCGTTTCATGAAGGGGCGGATAATTTTGTAAAAATTCTTGAGGCCGCCGCAAAACAGGGGAAATACTGGGAAGCCCTGAAAGCCATGTTTGAATCCCAATCACAATGGGCCAGCCACAGCAATCCCCAGCCCCAAAGGATATGGGAATTTTTACCCCCAGTCGGCCTGGTCATGGACCAGCTTAAAGCAGATATGAATGATCCAGAAATTGCAAAACGCATTGAACAAGACCTTGCCGATGCCAAAACCCTAAACGTCCGAAAGACCCCTGGATTCTTTGTCAATGGGGTACCTTTGGAACCTTTTGGCGTAAAGCCATTATATAAATTGGTCCAGTCACAGTTAAACGCGGCTTATTAAAATAAATCAGAGCGGGGCCCGGCTTTGCCGGGCTCCGGCATGGGAGTATTTACATGAGAAAAAGTATCATTGCCTTTGCCTTCTGCCTGTCGCTACTCGTCGGTGCCTGCAGCCAATCCACTGGTCTGAAAACAGGAGACGCGGCCCCGGATTTTTCCCTGGTTGATCTTCAGGGTAAAAACTGGACCCTTTCCGAATTAAAGGGGCAGGTTGTCTTTATTAATTTTTGGGCAACCTGGTGTCCCCCCTGCCTGAAGGAGTTGCCCTCCATGCAGAACCTCTATGAATCCCTGCCCAAAGACAAATTTAAGATGCTTGCCGTTCTAAACAGCGACAAGCCTGCTCCGGCCGGATTTATTGCCGGCCAAAAGGGTTTGACCATGCCCATCTTAGACGATTCGGATAATAGTGCCGGATCAAAATACGGTCTGACAGGCCTGCCTGAAACGTTTATTGTTGATAAACAGGGGATACTCAGAGAAAAATTTATCGGTCCTGAACAATGGGATGGCCCTGAATTCGTACAAATGCTCATGGGGTATATCAACCAATAATGCCATGAAAAAAAAACAGCGTAAAAAAGCCGAACCGCGGATCCGAATCACACCGTTTATTGTGATTCTGGTTTTCTTAATCCTGGGAATTGTGGGTGTCGGTCTGGACGAGCCCTCACAGATTCTTCGGCTGGCAACCCAGATCTGCCTGTCCTGTATCGGGATAGGATAATCCATGGAATTCATCCGAAAGTGGGTGCAGGCCCTTTTTGTCCTTCTGACCAACGGATATTGGAGTTTTCCGGTGACCGGGACAATATATAAGGGGCCCCTTAAAGTAGTCTGTTCCCCGGGACTGAATTGTTTTTCATGCCCGGCATCAACAACCTATTGCCCCCTAGGCTCTCTTCAGCAGATTCTGGGCGGGCTCCGTCTGGCACTGGAAACGGGGCAGTTTTATTTCGGCTTTTACGTGATCGGCACCATGGGCGTCATTGGTGGTTTTGTCGGCCGGATGGTCTGCGGATGGGTCTGTCCCTTTGGATTGTTCCAGGAGCTTCTCCATAAAATACCTTCTCCTGAATTCGGCATTTGGCCTGTGCTGCGATATGTGAAATACGGATTCCTGGTTTTTATGGTGATCCTTTTGCCCCTGTTTGCGGTGGATGAATTCAGTACCGGGGATCCTTGGTTCTGTAAGTATTTTTGTCCGGCCGGCACCCTCGAGGCCGGGCTGCCAATGATCATGATTCAACCAGCGCTTCGCAATAATCTGGGTCTGATTTTTTTGTTCAAAATGATCATTCTTATGTTTTTCATTGCCTGGGCCATTGTGGCAAGCCGCCCTTTCTGCCGGACTGCTTGCCCCCTTGGGGCCTTTTATGGACTGTTTTCCAAAGTTAAGCTTGTAAAACTGAATCTTAATGGGGATAAATGTACCCATTGCAAGGCCTGTCATGGGGTCTGTCCCATGGGTGTCCGCTTTGATGAATCACCTGATGATCCTGAATGCATTACATGTCTGGCCTGCACCAAGGCTTGCCTCCCCAAAGCCATTACCCTTGAAATTGGGGGGCTGCCGGTTTCTGGAGGGACAAAACATCAGTCTCCTCCATGCCGCCAAGCATCGAAATAGGGATAGGGGAGGATATCCATTGGCAGAAGCGGGTATAAAATTTCCGGGATTTTCCGGGCGAGGGCGTATATACTACGTCATTTTTTTGATTTGATTTAAAGGAGTGTAAGCATGAAAAAGATCGTATTGGGAATATTTATTAGTTTGATGATGGTGCTGCCGTCAGCCCATGCAAAGGTGGTGGCAACCGTAGACAACCTGGAGATCACCGACCAGGAAGTAGACGCCAGACTGCAGCAGCTTCCCCCGCAGTATCAGAATGCATTTTCCTCGGAAGATGGGAAAAAAAAGTTTGTCGACCAGCTTACCCAGGAGAAGCTTCTCTATCTCCAGGCCAAAAAAGAAAAGTATGACAGCAATGCCGAAGTTCTCAAACAGCTGGAACAGATAAAACAGACCCTGGTGATCCGGCAGTTCATGGCCGATGCCCTGGCAAAACTTACAGCCACAGAAGGTGAGCTGAAAACATACTATGATGAAAATAAAGCCGAGTTCATGGATAAGGCAAAGGTCAAAGCCAAACATATTCTATGCAAGACAGAAGAAGAGGCCAAGGCTGCTAAGGCGCGTGTTTTAAAAGGCGAAAACTTTGAAGATGTTGCCAAAGAGCTGTCTACAGGACCCAGTGGAAAGAACGGCGGTGACCTGGGATGGTTTTCAAAGGCGCAGATGGTTCCTGAGTTTGGAAATACCGCCTTCAGCCTGGAGAAAGACGTCCTCAGTGAGCCTGTGAAAACACAGTTTGGCTACCATATCATCAAGGTATATGAGAAAAAAGACGCCGAAACAAAATCTTTCGAAGATGCCAAGGCCGATCTGGAAAAAAAGGTGAACACAGACAAGCAGAAAAAATACATGGATGATATGATCCAGAAATTGAAAAAAGAGCATGTCGTTATAGTTCATTAAGATGGCCTGCACTGGTCCGCCGCCTTTGCCTGGCGGCGGACCAGTGCCGATTCATGGCACACAGACTAACCGTCTTTAACGGGTTTATTCCTTGTATTTCTTTTTTTTTATGGCCTTTATTTTTAAGGCAACCCCCTGCCAGCGTTCTTTTTCCACCCGGTCTGCACTCTTCTGCCGTCGGTCTGATAAATATGCCAGCTCACGTTTCATTTTTTGGTAGGAGTTCAGCCGTTCCCGGCTGATTGTCCCGTCTGCCTGACCCTGGAGCACACCGCAGCCCGGCTCATGGGTATGGCTGCAGTTATGAAAGCGGCAGATTCGGGCAAGAGCTTCAATTTCCGGGAAAGCCGCATCCAGACCGTCTCCGGTATCCCCGAATCCGATTTCGCGGATACCGGGATTGTCAATCACCATGCCCCCCTGGGGCATCATGATGAGGCTTCGGTTGGTGGTGGTGTGCCTCCCTTTGCCGATTCGTTTGCTTATGGCGCAGGTCTCCTGTATCTCTTTTCCATAAAGCCGGTTCACCAAAGTTGATTTGCCGGCGCCTGAAGATCCGATCATTGTGATGGTCCTGCCTGTGGATATGTATTGTTCCAAAACGGTAGGGCCTCCTGGGTCATTTGCCGATACCGGATGGACAGGCACACCAAAGGCCACCGCTTCCACCTTTTCCACAAAAGATTCCGGATCTTTATGAAGATCTGATTTGGTTAAGACGATGACAGGGGGCAGGCCGCAATTGTAAACCAGGGTAAGGTATCTTTCTATTCTGCGTATATTAAAGTCGTGATCCATACCACATACAATGAAAACCATGTCCAGATTGGCCGCAATGATCTGCTCTTTACAGGCCGGACCGCCCTGCTTTCCATGTGTTCCGGCAGCGCCTCTGGATAAAATCGTTTTCCGCGGTAATACTGCGGAAATGGTTTCTCCGGAAACGATAACCCAGTCTCCGATCACAGGAAAGAGGCTCTTTATTCTGTGAGAGAGCCTGCCTGCCGGTGTAACGAGTCGTTCTTTATTGCCCTGACTGATAAGAAAATGGTTTTTGTGGACCCCGACCACCCTGGCCGGGAGTATTTTCTCTTTACAGATAGTGTCCAGATGACTCTGGAAATATGAATCCCACCCGAGAATGGAGAGGTAAGGAGAAATGCCTTCTGTTTTTTGATTCGCTGTGATCATCATTGATCTCCGCCTGCTTAGGATCGGCTCCAAAATTACTTGAACTTTTGTTTTCAAAATACCCGGTTAGGGTTTATATAAAAAAATACCCATTCAAAGGGTTTTGGAAATAATTTAGATCAAGTTATTTTGTAACGATTCCTTAGGTGTTGCAAATTCGCCGACAGCCGAACTCCTTATCTGTTCAGTCCATCGGCTGTTTTTAACCTATTGTATTTTTTTGCAGGGGGTGTTGCCGTGGAAAGGCGCAATAATAATAACCGACTTTTATCCGGAAGACTAATTTAAAAAAAAATGAAACCAGCCTGCCGCCGATTAATGATACCTTTTGCCGGCAACAGATGACACAAAATCCAATGATCCTGAATTCAAAAAAACTCCTTTTGCATACGTTTAAATTGCCGGGATAAATTAACACACCCTTGAAGAGGATGTCAAATCTTTAGGCGCGCATGCGCGGCTCGTGTTACGATATCTTGGTCTGGTCCCACCGGAAGCAATGTGATATGGTGAAATGAATAGTCACCGGACAGGAAAAGCGTCCGTATCTTTAATCCGGTATAAAGAAGGCCGAATAGTGATTCACATCAATTTTTTTTCAGCACTTCTTTTCGTGGCTGGCAGCCTGAGTCTGTTTCTGGCTCTTTTCGCCCTGAATATCCGGCAGTCAAGGCTGATCCATCTTTTTGCCCTTTTTGCCGGCTGTGTGGCGGTTTATGCGTTTGGATACGGTTTGGAACTGATGAGCCGCAACCTTGGGGCCATGTTGTTCTGGTCCAAGGTCCAGTACCTGGGGGTTTCATTTATTCCAGGTCTGATACTGGCCATTGCCATGTCTTATACTGGAAAACCTGACGCCCCGGGGCGGGTGTCCCTTGGGGTTATTTTTCTGATTCCGGTGATCGTTTTCTGGGCCAGGGTGTCAAATTCATTTCATCATCTTTTTTATGCGTCTGCGCAGATGGTGGCCTCTGATTTCGGGGCGTTGATGATAATTGAGCCCGGCCCTTTATACTTTGTCCATGCCTTTTATTCAAATGCCGCCTGGGTGATCTCCTTTGGATTGCTCCTTGGTTTCTATTTTAAGACCGGCGGGACCTATAAAAGGCAAATCTTGATTATCAGCATAGGATCAGCCATCCAGTGGCTCGGCTATTTGGCCTATCTGACCGGAGCCGGGCCGGAAGGTCTGGATCTCAATCCCCTCCTTCTCTGCCTGACCGTGCCTGTATATGCACTGGGTTTCGTGAGATTTTCATTGTTCCGCCTGGTGCCCGTGGCCCGGGATAAGGTCTTTGAAGAGATGCGTGACGGGATTGTCGTGGCCAACCATGATCTGCGGCTGGTTGATTTTAACCGGAAATCCGCCCAGCTGTTTCCCCGGCTGGTTCGGAACAATATGGGCCGATCAGTTATTGATCTGTTTGCAGACCATCCAGAGGTGTCAAAGGTTTTTGAATCGCCGTCTCCGGAGGACATTGAGGTGGTTCTGGAGAGTTCTACAGGGCCCCTGGTGTTTCGTCTTTCCCATGGGCCACTGCACGGAAAAGACGGCACGAAGATCGGCCGTATCCTAACCCTTACGGAGATTACCGCCCAAAAGCAGTTCATGGATAAGCTGGAAAAACTGGCAACCATTGATGAGTTGACAGGTATTTATAACCGCAGGCAGTTCAGGGCCCTGTCTAAAATCGAATTAATCAGATACGGCAGAAATCAACGGCCGGCCGCTGTTTTGCTCATGGATCTGGATCATTTTAAAGCCGTCAACGATACATGGGGGCACCAGTGCGGCGACCAGGTGCTTCAGACCTTTACCCTGGCCGTGAAACAGGATATACGGGCTGTAGATATTTTTGGGCGCATGGGTGGCGAGGAGTTCATGGTGTTCATGCCTGAGACCCCTGAGCCGATGGCACTGAAAACCGCCCGGCGTATCTGCCGACTGACCGCGGATCTGTCTATGGCCTGTGAGGGAAAGCGGGTGGCGTTCACTGTCAGTATCGGTGTGGGCGGCACCTGGGGGCTGCCGGAAGGTGAATTTTCAACCAGGGGTCTGGAAACTATGATCCGCATGGCGGATAAGGCTTTGTACACTGCCAAGCAAAACGGCCGAAACCAGGCTGTGACGGGATAAGGAACGGCCGATTCTGTTTTTAATTTTATCTTAAATCCGAGGGTATGATACAGACAGGGATCGGGTCTATTTTATGCCTGTTGGCCCTGTTAAGTTTTTTGTAAATTGCCAGTACCTCTTTTTCACGGGGCGTCAGGTCAGACACGTTAGATCCTTCTTTTGTCTCATGTATCATGGCCCATTCCAGCTCCCGGTATGTAGCCCCGAGCTGGCTCTCATCGGTTCGGTCATCTTCCCACAGGCCGTCGGTGGGCGGGGCGGCAAGGATGTCCTCACTGACACCCAGGTGGCGCCCCAGTTCATAGACTTCGGTTTTCATCAGGTCTGCAATGGGGGAAATATCCACGCCCCCGTCCCCGTATTTGGTATAAAATCCCACGCCGAAATCTTCGACCTTGTTGCCTGTGCCGGCCACCAGCATCCGGTGGTGGCCGGCAAATGCATAGAGGGTCATCATCCTGAGCCGGGACCGGGTATTGGCCATGGTCAGATCATCCTGGATATCGCCGGGAAAAGAGGCCTGGATCTGTTCAAACGCCGGGGTCAGTTCCATGTCAATTCCCTTGACAGTCGGAAAATTTTTTTCCAGCCGGGCAATATGAGCCGCTGACCGGGAGACCTGGTTTTGGGCCTGAAAAATGGGCATGTTCAGTGCCAGTACCGGTTTCCCGGTAAGGGCGCAGAGGGTGGAGGTTACGGCTGAATCAATTCCGCCGGAAACCCCCACGGTGAATCCGTTGAGGCCGGATGTTTCAACATAGGCGGTCAGCCAGTCTGTGATATGGGTTGCAACTCTTGATATGTTCATTTTTTTCCTCTTCTGCTTTCAGGATGCCTGTTCCCGTTTTCCGGTGGCGGGGTTGCCCGCGGATTCTCCGTGCTGCCGGGCATATTCGTAAAGGATGATGGAGGCTGCCACACTCACGTTCAGGCTTTGCGACCTGCCATACTGGGGGATGGTCAGCCGCCTGATTTCCGGATAAAGGTCCGGCTCAAAGCTGATGCCATACTCTTCGTGGCCGAATACAAAGGCGCTTTTTTCCGGCAGGCGGGTATCCATGATTGCCTCGCCCTGTCCCGGTTCCAGGATAAAGGGGGTGTACCCCCTGTCCAGAAGCTGGGCATAACAGGTCATGAACCGGTTGTGGAAATGGGCTGGCACCCATTTAAATGCCCCCATGGACGGGGCCGGGTCAAAGAAGTCAATGCCGATGAGATGCACTTCACGGCAGCCAAAGGTTTCGGCACTTCTGAATATTTTACCGACATTAAAGGTCGGTTTGAGATGGTCCAATACGATGATGCAATCATGGATGCCGGGAACCGCCAGCCGGTTCTTGTTCCGCTGCCGCCGGAACCGCCGTTGGGCTGCTGCCCGTTCCGCCTTCATCATCATTCTTATTTTATGGGGCCCCATGCGCATCCTCGTCTAATTAGTTTACGGCCAGATATACACGTTTGAGGAGAAAAATGCAAAATCCAAAGAAATCAGAATTGAAAAAAAGCGGTTTGCAAAGGGGAAAAACAGGGTGTACCATATGAACCATTTTAGAAAACCTGAGAGACTGAAACCAAGATGATGAATAATATGGATTTTTCAGGGAACTTTCCGGAAATGGTGCTGGTGCACCAGGTGTTTGACAATAATCCCCTTCCGGATGTGGCCGGGGAACTTAAAGGGCAATTGTCGGCCATGAATATCCAGGGCCGGATTCTGCCCGGTCAGGCCGTGGCCATTACCGCTGGAAGCCGCGGGATAAGGGATATCCTGCCCGTGATCCAAACCCTGGTCAATGAAATTAAAAAGAGTGGTGCAACCCCTTTTATCATTCCGGCAATGGGCTCCCACGGCGGGGCAACCCGTGAGGGTCAGGAGGCCATTTTAAGGGAGTTGAATATCACTGCCCGCACCACAGGGGCCAATATTTGTTCCAGTATGGAAGTTGAGCAAATAGGAACATCTGCCCAAGGGGTTCCGGTCTATGTGGATAAGCAGGCATTTAATGCAGATCATATTATCCTGGTGAACCGGGTGAAACCCCACACGGATTTTGAAGGGGAAATAGAGAGCGGCCTGACCAAGATGGCCGCCATCGGCCTGGGTAAGCGCCATGGTGCAGAGGCCTGCCACAATGCTATCCTTGACCGGGGATATTATGACACCCTGACCACGGTGGCAGATGTTGTATTTGAAAAGGCGCCTGTCACCCTTGGGGTGGGCATTGTGGAAAATCAAAATGACCGCACCGAAGCAATCGGTGTTGCGTGGAAAGAGGATATTTCGGAACTGGACCAAAGGCTGCTGGTCAAGGCAAAATCCGTATTTCCCAGACTTCCCTTTGATAAGATCGATCTTCTGATTGTGGATGAAATGGGGAAAGATATTTCCGGGACGGGGATGGATCAGAACATCATTGCCAGGACCGTTATCCAAGGGGGGACGGTGCCTGCTTTACCGGATATCCGAAGGATTTTTGTCCGGGATCTGACCCTGGCCAGCCAGGGCACGGCAACGGGCCTGGGCAATGCGGATTTCACCACCGCAAAACTCATCGGGAAAATCGACCGCAATGCCACCTATACCAATTGCCTGAGTTCCTGCGAACCTTCATTGGCGGCAATCCCTCCCTATTTTGATACAGACAGACAAGCGGTTGCGGCTGCCCTGGGCACCATCGGCCTGATACCGCCTGAAAAGGCAAAGATTGTCCGTATAAAAAATACACTTAACCTTGAAACTCTCTGGGTTTCAACGGCCCTCATTGACGAGGCCCTGCATCTGAATAGCCTTAAAATCAGTGATGACAGACAGACCCTGGCCTTTGATGACCAGGGCCGATTGATGACATCCTGGTAAAATAGGGATATGCATCAACTGCTTTTTAACACTGCCATGGTCAGGCGTGATATGCAGATGAGATCTCCGGTTTCGTTTTTGATATCAATATCCCATACCTGGGTGGTCCTGCCCAGGTGGACGGGCTTGGCTTTTCCAATGACCCTGCCTGTGGAAATACTTTTGAGGTGATTGGCCTTGATTTCAAGGCCAACACTGTGGAATCCGTCTTCCAGTGTCATAAAGGAGGCTGAACTACCAAGGGTTTCGGCCAGAACCACGGATGCTCCGCCGTGTAGAATGCCCATGGGCTGGTGTGTCCGTTTATCCACGGGCATGGATGCGCTGAGAAAATCCTCCCCTTTTTCCAGGAATTCGATGCCCAGATGACCCACAAGGGTATTCTCCGTGAACGGGTTCATGTCCTCTAATTTGAAATCTTTTTTCCAGATCATATTATCTGTTCCCCTTGGGTTGGTTTTTTATGGAATCGTTTCAAAATAACTTGATCTGAATTGTTTCCAAAACCTCTTTGACTGGGTGTTTTGAAAACAAAAGATCAGGTAAATTTAGCGCCAGGCTTTAACTATATCCAAAGCCTTTATGATTTGAAAGTGGTATTTCCGCCATAAAATATGCGGAATCTGACTTTAGGGATAAATGTGCGGTTGCAAGGAGTAGATGATCCGGCTACAATGTCCGCAATCTGAGCCTAACTGAAAGGAGTTTTGAAATGAACGTCATTATTGACCTTTGTGTAGTTCCCCTGGGCGTGGGGTTGTCTGTGTCAAAATATGTGGCGGCCTGCCATGAAATTATCAGCGGGGTAGGTCTAAAATCCGAGCTTCATGCTTATGGTACAAATATTGAGGGTGACTATGATGCCGTGTTCCAGGTGGTGAAAAAATGCCATGAAAAAATTCATGACATGGGGGCTCCGAGAATTACCACCACCATTAAACTGGGCACCCGTACCGACCGGGATCAGACCATGGCGGACAAGGTCGCCAGTGTCAGGGAAAAGTTGGATACAGGCCAATAGACCTGTTCTCCATATTTTTTTCAATTCGATCGGTTCGATACCAGAGAGGGGGCAGATATCTTGAAACACGGGATATTTATACTTTTCTTTGTTTTCGCCACGACCGGAGGAGCTTTTACCGAAATACTGTTAACCAACGCTGGTGTGCCGGCAACTCAATTAATCTACTCCTTTGGTGCGCATCCGAACAGGGAGATTATAGATAGAATAAATGGGGGGATCGTAGATTTATGGTTCATTGATTATACCAGTGCCCGGTGGCTTTTGAAAAGCTACGGGTATGATTCCCATGCGTATACGATTGTACACGGCATTGCTGAATCCTCCGGATACTTTTTTGCCTTCAGCAAAGCCGTACCTGACTGCTCAATTCCAGGCCTGCGTGGACGAGGTGATCCGGTCATCGGGTTTTCGGGATATTGTTACTCAATATCTGGCGGAGGAGATCCTTCCTTAAGGATCGGCTTCAAAATTACTTGAATTCTTGTTTTTAAAAGACCCGCCGCCTTAAGCCGTCTTTTAAGGGGGGGTGGAAAGAATTTAGATCAAGTTTTTTTGTAGCGATTCCTAATCATTATTTTCATTGGCCCGGAGAATGTTCAGAATTTTGTCTATTTTTTCCTGGGCGGCTACGGCATCAAGGGTACATCCCCCGGCACCGGCATGGCCCCCGCCTCCGAATTCAGACAACATCTTTCCCACATTGACCCGGCAATGGGGATTAAATATACTGTGGCCCACACTGAGCAATACCTGATTTTTTTCAGAATCTTTATACCGGATTTTTACACTGGCAATGGTATCCGAAAACAGGGAATAGGTCAGGAAACGGTTGCCCGAGGGCACCTTGCCCAAAGATCTGAAATCCGTGACCGATATTTTTCCCATGAGGGTGGTGTGGTCCTTGAGGTGGCGGCCAAATTCCCGGTTCTCCTTGATGACGGATTGGCAGCGGGCATGGACCTCGGGGTCTGACAATACCTTGGCGATGTCCCCCTGTCTGAGCATATCCACAAGACGGTTCCAATAGGGGATGTCCCCAAATCCTTTGTTCTGAACGGTCATGGACAGGATAATATAGGGGTAATCTTCCGGGGCCCGGACCTGGTCCTTTGTCAGGTCTGCGGAATCTATGATATCTGTATTGTCTGCCAGTTCGTCAAACCGGTTGTCCAGTTTTTCCAGGGATTTATAATAGGTATGAATGAGGCCTGCGGCTGAGGGGGCTATGTCAAATGCACCGGGTACGGGTTGTTCCGGCTTGTTGGAAACATGGTGGTCAAACCATAATTCAGCGTTTGGATGCCAGGGCAGGTTGGCGATAATATCCCCTTTTTGAATGTCGGCGCTGCCGGATTGTATATCATTGGGCTCAACCCAGAAAATATCCATCTCAGTGTCAAGGGCTTCAAGAAGGAGGACGGCACATACAATACCGTCAAAATCCGGTCGGGTAACTATTCTCATTGGTTGTCCCTTTTCAGGTGGTGGGCGGTTAAGATCGAATTGCCTTTCCTGATATTGATAATGCATTGGCCGGTATTTTTCAAGGCGATAATTCAGGAAGGATTAAGTTCGTTAAAGCCGGGTAATAAGGCCGGTGATGAGGCGGTCCAGTTTTGCAGAAGCCAGGGCCGCGGTTTCCACAACCGCTTCCAGGGTGGTGGGTGCCGGTGCGTCTGGATCATTGATATTGGTGATCAGGGAAAGTCCTATGATCCGCAGTCCGGCATGGACGCCTGCAATGGCTTCCATGATGGTGGAAAACCCTACAGCGTCCCCGCCGATGGCTTTTAAATATCTGGTTTCGGCAGGGGTTTCCAGGCTCGGCCCCTGAAGTCCTGCATAAATCCCCTGCTGAAGAACGAGGTTCTGGGCGGTGGCAGCCGTTAATGCATGGGCCTTTAATTCCGGATCATAGACCCGGGTCATGTCCGGAAATCTTATGCCCCAGCTCGTTTCCTCAGGGCCGGTGAGCGGATTTGTGCCCGTGAGGTTTATGTGGTCTTCGATAAGCATGATATCGCCGGAGGAAAAGTTCAGGTTGATGCCCCCGGCCGCATTGGACAGGATCATCACCGGAACACCCAGTTCCTGGAGGAGCCGGACGGGAAAGGTGACCTCCCGGGGACTGTAGCCCTCATAGAGGTGGAACCGTCCCTGGAAAACCAGGATCTCTTTGTCTGCCAGGCGGCCGTGAATCAGGCAGCCCCTATGGCTGGCCACGGTTGACCTGGGAAAATGGGGCAGATTCTCATATTCAAACCTGTGGATGACCTCAAGGCCGGTGAGGGTGTCGGACAGGCCTGTGCCGGTGATGAATCCGATACCGGGACGGGTTTGGATTCTGGCGGTTAAATACTGGGCGCATTCAATGACCTGGTTCCGGAATGATGCCATGGTCGACTCCTTGGGTTTGGAAATTAAATTTTCAGCTTGTAAGGGATTATACACAAAAAAAAGATAAAGTCACTTCAATAAGGCATAGGTGATCCTTCCCCTTTTGTTTCCCGGGCATGGATGGTATATCCGGATTCATGAACCAGGTAAAATATTTCTATTCAGTGGGGGGCTCCTTGGCCGACCCCGTGAGAACGGCGGAAATTAAAGTCAAGAGGTCCCGTTTTATCTGCTCTTTGGCCTATGCGGATTCAATGGAAAAAGCCAGGGCCTTCATCTCCGGTGTGGCCAAGGAGAATCACACGGCCACCCATAACTGCTGGGCTTATGTGGTGGGTGACATAGGGCAGTTTTGTCACTCCTCGGATGCCGGAGAACCTGCGGGTACAGCCGGTAAGCCTATGCTCAACATTCTGCAGAGTCATGAAATGACCTGCACCGCTGCCGTGGTTACCCGGTATTATGGCGGCGTAAAATTGGGGATCAGGGGGCTCATTGAGGCCTATTCTCTTTGTGTACTCAAGGCCATTGAGGCCGCTCCCTTGATAAAGCTGGTCAAGACCCTTCCTTTCCGGGTGGATCTGCCCTACGGCATGAATGATACCTTTCTTAGTCGGATCAAATCATTCAGGGCCCAGGTTATCAATTCCCATTACGGAGAACGGGTATGTCATGAATTGGCCGTGGAGGTGAACGGCCTGGAAGCAGTGGCATCTTTTTTGGAGGAATACAAAAATCAGGGGATGCTGGACTATGGCCCTGAAAAATCTGTTGACAAGAAATAGTAGTTTAGTATTATTAAAACTTAATTAATTATACTAAATCGGCGGACATATGAAAACCAAACTGGGCCCCCTGCTGAGGGCCATCAGAAATTCACGGCATCTCACCATCAAAGAGGTGGCAGCCAAAGCCGGGGTCAGTTCAAGCCTGTTGTCACAGATCGAGCGGAACCGGATCTCTCCCTCCCTGGATACCCTGCTCCAATTGCTTGAAGTTTACGGGGTCCCCCCAAATAAATTTTTCAAAGATTATGAGACCATGACCCGGGTGGAGATCGTTAAAAAGGGCGATCGTAAAATTTACCAGCGAAAGGGTTTCAAGTATGAAACCCTTTGCGGGGAGAGCCAGGCCAAGGGGAGCCATTCCTTTAACGCCTTTTTCCTGGAACTGGCACCGGGGCAGAAAAGGGGGGATGCGGATGACGGTCATCTGGGCCGGGAGCTTGGCATCGTAATTTCCGGCATCGCCCAATTGATCTATGGGGAAGAAGTTTACGAGATCTGCGCCGGCGACACCCTCTCTTTTTTTTCCCAGATTCCCCATGTGATAAAAAATACTGGAGACGAAGTCTTCCAGGCCTATTGGATTGTGACCCCGGCAGACGGGGAAGACTATTTCGGCGACAAAACAAATTAAAAAGAACCATAGATAATTTATAAATTATTAACACCATAGGAGGGATCTATGGGAAAAACAATTGCAGAGAAAATTTTTGAGGCCCATCTGGTTGACGAACCCTTTGGGGACGTCAGCGTCCTGGGCCTGGACCGGGTGTTCTGTCATGAAATCACCACGCCGACGGCCATCCAGGATCTGGTAGCCCGGGGCAAGGACCGGGTGTTTGATCCGGATAAGATTAAGGCGGTCATCGACCATGTCACCCCGGCAAAGGACTCCAAGACAGCGATGCAGGGGAAAATTCTCAGGGAGTGGGCCAAAAGGCACAATATCAGGGATTTTTTTGATATCGGCAACAATGGGGTCTGCCATGCCATATTTCCTGAAAAAGGGTTTGTCAGGCCCGGGTTCACCATCATCATGGGGGATTCCCATACCTGTACCCACGGGGCATTCGGGGCGTTTGCCGCGGGAGTGGGCACCACGGACCTGGAGGTGGGCATATTAAAAGGGGTGTGCACCTTTAAAAAACCTGAGACCTTTAAAATTGAGATCACAGGAGGGCTTCGCCCAGGGGTCTATGCCAAGGATATTATCCTGGAAGTGATCCGTCAGATCTCAGTGAACGGGGCCACCAATATGGTCATTGAATTTACAGGGCCTGTGGTGGCTGCCATGAACATGGACCAGCGTATGACCCTTTCCAATATGGCTGTGGAGGCCGGTGCCACTTCAGGCATCTGCCTTCCGGACATGACCACTGTGGAATATCTCTGGCCTTTTATAAAGGATGAGTTTGAGAGCAAGGATGCTGCTCTGGCCCAATATTCAAAATTTTGTTCCGATGAAGATGCCCTGTATGCTAGGACACGAACTATTGATATCAGCGGCCTGGAACCGTTGACCACTTTCGGGTATAAGCCGGACAATGTAAAACCGGTGTCTCAAATGGGGGAAACCCCGGTGGACCAGGTTTATATCGGTTCCTGCACCAACGGCCGTCTGGAAGACCTGAGGGTGGCCGCCCAGGTGCTGGAGGGAAAGAAAATTTCTCACCGGGTCAGGGCCATTGTCTCCCCGGCCACTCCGGATATCTTTTCAGCGGCCCTGGATGAAGGGCTGATCCGGATTTTCATGGATTCGGGGTTCTGTGTGACCAATCCCACCTGCGGGGCCTGCCTGGGCATGAGCAACGGGGTCCTGGCCGAGGGTGAGGTGGCAGCCGCCACCACCAACCGAAATTTCAACGGCCGCATGGGCAAGGGGGGGATGGTACATCTCATGAGCCCAGCCACCGCCGCCGCCACTGCCATCCAGGGCGAGATTGTCAACTCGGATCTGTTTAAGAATTAGGAGAGGCTATGAAAACATTTGAAGGAAATATCCTCTGCCTGGACCGGGCAGATATCAATACCGATGAAATCATTCCGGCCAAGTATCTGACGGAAATAGAGAAAATTGCCATGAAACCCCATCTCCTGGAAGACCTCAAATTGGACGGGTTTGATCCTGCTGAAAATCTGGAAGGGGTCTGTGTTGTTGTGACCCGGGAAAATTTCGGATGCGGATCTTCCCGGGAGCATGCGCCCTGGGCCCTTGAGGTCAACGGCATCAATGTGGTTATCGCGCCCAGCTTTGCCCGTATTTTCAGGCAGAATATGTTCAACTGCGGCATGATGGCCATTGAACTGCCCCAAGGCGATATTCAGTCCTTGTTTGACCTGTGCGCCAACGGGCGCGGGCAGTTGATCATCGATGTAGACGAGGGAATGATAAGGGCTTCAGCCGGAAGCCGCTCCCTGGAGCTTGAATTCAGAATTTCCGAGTTTGACAGAACCCTGGTGAAGACCGGAGGCTGGGTAGAGTACGCGGACAAGAATTATTAAGCCAGAAACCCCGTAAGCGGGGAACGCCTCTTATTTTCCCGCTTTATAGTTTTTCCTGCTTTTTCCCTTGACTTGTTCCATGGTTTTATGAAATTTAGTGAACGATGTTCCTTTGACAAGTTGTCGTTTTCTTTATTGAAAGGAGGTCTTTATGGGGAAGAAAGTTGATCCGGAGCTTGTGTCACGGTTTAAAAAAGAACAGCTTCTGGATCTGGCAAAGCGGTCCTTAACATCAGTGGTGGCACATTTTGTCCTCTATATTTTTCTTGCCGTCATTACGCCCATGAAGACCGACCATCCCCTGGTGCTGGCAGGGTTCGGGGCGGCCATTTTTATTCTGTCCACGGTTCGTATGATTCTCTCCAGTAAACTTCATCTTCTCTATGATCGGGCACCGGAAAAATGGAATGATATTTTCATCGGGCTTAATATCCTTGGCGGTATTCTCTGGGGTGGTCTTGCTTTGGTAATGGCCCTGTATTATCCTCTGGAGTGGCCGTTGTTTTTTACTCTGGTCATGTGCTGCGGCCTGGTGGCCGGTGCGACCTCATCTCTTGGGCCCCACAGGGGATTGTCCCGGAATTTTTCTATAGCCGTCCTTTTTCCGGTGACGGTGTGGGGATTCTATAACGGCACCTCTCTTGGGATCGGCATGGGCGTGCTTTGCGGGTTTTCCATGTTTATGTATATCCGCATGGCGGTTGACAACTATGTCTGGTATTGGCAGTCCATGGCCGCCAATGAAAAGATCTCCAACCATACGAAAACCATGGAACGGGTTTTTGAAGGTGCCAATGCCAATGCCGCCCAATTGAATCGAACTTCAGAGAGTCTTAGCCAATCTTCCGGGGAAATGATCCACAGTGCCGGTAACATGTCTGAACGGCTTTCTCAGGTGTCGGAGATTGTCGGACACATTAATACCAACTCCCATGAGATGGTAGCCCTGATGACCCAGACCAACAGCAATTTTTCAAATATTGCCACTGCCAGTGAAGATATGACCGGCACCATAGCAAATATTTCCCAGAGTGCAGAGGCCACCCGGGAAATTACGGCCCGGGCCGTGTCCCAGACCGAGTCGGCCATGACCCAGATGGCCGGGCTGGCAGAATCCGCCAACGCCATCAACCAGATCACCGAGGCCATAGGGGATATTTCCGAGCAGATCAATCTTCTGGCATTGAACGCCACCATTGAAGCTGCCAGGGCAGGGGCCGCCGGCCGGGGGTTTGCCGTAGTGGCAACGGAAATTAAGGAATTGGCGGTTCAGACTTCGGGTTCGGCCGGTGAAATCAGCCGCCAGGTCAGGGAAATCCAGGATGCCACCCAGAACACGGCCGGCGGAATGAAAGGAATTTTATCCATAGTCCGGGAGGCCGATGCAAAGGTGGATGGTATTGCCAGGGCTGTAGAAGAACAGTCCGCAGCCACCACGGAAGTGTCCCGAAATATCCAGGAGGCCTCTGAGGGGTTTTCCCAGGCAGACCGGATGACCGGCGAGAACGATGAGGGCCTGGCCAGAATGGCAAGGGATATCACCGAACTGGAAGATCAGGCAGGAGCCGTTGAGGCCGGGGCCGGGGCGGTGGACGAAAATGCCGGAACCCTTCACCGCCTGGCCCGGGAAATGGTTGAACTGGTGGACCGGGATGAATCCGAGAATCAGGCGGTTTAAGGCGCTAGGGATCGGTTCCAAAATAACTTGATCTTTTGTTTTTAAAATACCCGCCGCTTTAAGCCGTCTTTTAAGGGGGGGGGACAATTTAGATCAAGTCATTTTGTAACGATTCCTAAAATCAGCTTCGGCCGCCGCTCCACTGGAGCCGGGTTTTTAAAACCTTAAAATAAGACTGCTCCTCAAATGAAATCATCCGGATACTGTTTTGGCTCTTTTTTACGTAAACTTTATCCCCGGGGTCGATTTGAAACCCTTCCTGGCCGTCCAGGGTGAGGATCATATCTTCGGGGCTGCCTTCCAGACGTATTTCCACCCGGGTCTGGTCCGGGATGAGCAAGGGCCTGTTGGTCAGTGTAAAGGGGCAGATGGGAGTGAGGATGATGGAGGGCACGGCCGGATGGACAACCGGGCCTCCTGCCGCCAGGGAATAAGCTGTGGAGCCTGTGGGGGTGGCCACAATGAGGCCGTCGGCCCGGTAGGTGGTCAGATAGATATCATCCAGGTGGACGGCGCATGAGGCCAGCCTTGACAGGGCCGCCTTGTTGATCACGGCGTCGTTAAGTACGTCCACGTCAATGATTATCTCGTCTTTCCGGGCCACTTTGATGTTCAGGCGGCTTCGCTCTCTGATGATGTATTCCCCTTTGAACACCGCTTTAACGGCGTCGTAAAGATGCTCCTCCGTGGTTTCGGCCAGGAAACCCACTTCACCGAATTTAACTCCCATCAGGGGAATGCCTGAATTTTCAATATGCCGGGCCACGCTCAAAAAAGTGCCGTCTCCTCCCAGAACGATGATGCAGATCAGGTCATCGGGAATAGGTGCTTTTTCCTGGGCCTGGGTGTCAATGACCACACATTGGTCCCCAAGTTTTTGGATCAAATCCCGGGCCTTGTCCTGGGCGTGGTCTTCATTTTTAATGACAAGGCCGATACGCTGTTGAGTCACTATTTTTTTCCTTTGTGTTTAATGGTCAGCTCTGGCCCAATTGGCTCCGGATCCGAAATTTACCTTCAGGGGGACTTTAAGGGGGGTGACATTTTCCATGATTTTCTGGGCCAGGGTGATGAGTTCCTCTTTTTCTTCCAACGGGGCTTCAAATATGATCTCATCATGGACAGAGAGCAGCATTTTGGATACCATGCCTGCCTTGATAAGGGCGGCTTCCATCTGGATCATGGCCATCTTGATTAAATCCGCGGCACTTCCCTGGATAGGTGTGTTGATGGCGGCCCGTTCGGCAAAGTTCCGCAGGTTTACATTGGAGGATCGGATATCGTCCAGCCTCCGTTTCCGGCCGAAGAGGGTGGATACTTCACAGGTGTCCTTGGTCTCTTTTACAGTGTTGTCGATAAATGCTTTTACCCCGGAATACCGGGAAAAATAATTGTCAATATAGGCGGCAGCCATTTTTCGGGTAATTCCCAGTTCATTGGCGAGCCGAAAGGCGCTCATCCCGTATACGATTCCGAAATTAATGGCCTTGGCCTGGCTCCGCAGTTCGTCGGTGACCATGCCGGGCAGTACCTGGAAAACCTCTAAGGCTGTGCGGGTATGGATATCCTCGTTATCGTTGAAAGATTCAATGAGGATGGGGTCATCGGCGCAATGGGCCAGGACTCTCAGCTCAATCTGGGAATAGTCGGCAGAGATGAGGGTGCATCCCCGGGCCGGGATAAAGGCCTGCCTTATTTTTTTTCCTTCAGGTTTCCGGATGGGGATATTCTGGAGGTTGGGGTTGGAGCTGGAAAGGCGTCCTGTCACTGTTATGGTCTGGTTGAATGAGGTGTGGATACGGCCGGTATCCGGGTGAATCAGCTTGCCTAAGGCATCCACGTATGTGGATTTTAGTTTGCCAAGGGTCCGGTACCTCAATAGTTTTTCGGGCAGTTCATGGGTTTTGGCCAGCTGGGTCAAGACCTGGACGTCAGTGGAGTATCCGGTTTTTTTCTTGGTCTTTTTACCGGCCTTGAGTTCCAGTTTTTCAAAGAGAATTACCCCCAGCTGCTGGGAGGAATTGATATTGAATTTTTCCCCGGCCAGGTCGTAGATCTGGGTTTCCAATTGGTTCATCTCGGTTTCAAAGGCCTGGGACATCCCGGACAATTCTTCGGAATCCACCTTGATGCCTGCCATTTCCATCCGGGCCAGGACCGAAATCAGGGGAACCTCAATGGCCTCCATCAATTTCGCCAGTCCCTTGCCCTCTATCTGTTTTTTCAGCTCCCCGTAGGCCATGAAGGTGATATCCGCATCTTCGGCTGCATAATCGGCGGCCAGGTCAAGGGGGACCTCGTTAAATAGAATCTGGTTCTTGCCTTTTCCCGCCACCTCTTCAAAGGAGATCATCTTATACCCGAACAGAGTCATGGCGATCCGGTCCAGGCCGTGGCCCCGGGTGCCTGGATTCAGCAGATGGGAGGCGATCATGGTGTCGAATACAATGCCCTGCATCTCGATTCCGTATTTGGCCAGGACAATATAGTCATATTTGATGTTCTGGCCCACTTTATGGACCTCCGGGTTTTCCAGGAGGGGTTTGAAAATCCTGAGGATCTCTTCTTTTTCCGGCATCTCAATACCGCCGGCCTGGGTGTGGGCCACGGGAATATAGAAGCCTGTGTCATCCATATAGGAAAAGGAAATACCAACCAGGTCCGCCGCCATGGGGTGCCTGGAGGTGGTTTCCGTATCTATGGCAAACAGTCCCTTGTTTTCGAGGACCTTGGCCAGTTTTTCCAGCTCTTTTGTTTGGGTGACAAGCTTGTATACCTTCTTGGTTTTGTCTGCCTTTGCCGCAAACTCAGTGGCCAGGTTTTTGAACTCAAAGGACTGGAACAGCTCAAAGGCCTTGTGGGTATCAAAGGGGGCCAGTTTTAATTCCTGGATCTCTTTTTTGACTTCCACGGATTGGTCTATGGTGGCCAGGTCCCGGCTCAGGAGGACAATGTCGTGGGAACCGGATAAATTTTCATGGAGCTTTTTCTTTTTCTTCAGGCTGTCCAGGTTTTCATAGATAGACTGGATGGATCCGAATTGGGCCACAAGTTTGATTGCGGTTTTAGGGCCTACCCCCTTTACCCCTGGGATGTTGTCTGCCGTATCACCGGCAAGTCCGAGGACATCGATGAACTGTGCTGGTTCAATGCCCATATCTTCCATTACCTTGGCCGGATCTGTGACTGTGTCCTTCATGGGGTCCCAGAGAATGCAGTCGTCGGTGACCAGCTGGATAAAGTCTTTATCCCCCGTGACCATGACAACTTTAAACCCTGCTTCCTGGGCAAGGCGGGCATAGGTGCCCACCAGGTCGTCGGCCTCAAATCCGGGTTTCTGGATGATGGGGATGTTCAGGGCTTCGGTCACCTCCTTTACATCGGGGATCTGGACGGCCAGTTCTTCGGGCATGGGGGGCCTGTTGGCCTTGTATTCTTCATACATTTTATGGCGGAAGGTGGGGCCTTTGACATCAAAAAACACGGCTGCATATTGGGGCTGCTTTTCCTTGAGCAGCTTCAGCAGAATACGGGTAAACCCGAAGGTGGCATTGGTGGGGTGCCCCGTGGACGTGGAAAGGCTGCGAATGGCATGAAAAGCCCGGTAGAGAAAGGCACTGCCGTCAATGAGAAAAATGGTGTTTTGGTCCGCCATGGTGAGGTTCCTTAGATTTGCGTATTGAATTATTCTTTAATTAGGGGCATATATACTATCTTTTTAAGGAAAGGAGAAGTATATTATGGCCGAAAAAACCAGTACCAGACGAGAAAGACGGCGCCAGAAAAGGGCCCACAGCTGCCATTGCTGCGGGGGGGAGTTCATGTTCTGCTGGCAGTGCAGGTGTGGCTTTGCCATCTGCCAGGCCTGCATGTATGAAAATCAGTGGGGCATGACCTGCAACGGCATTACCTGGGATTGCCCGGACTGCGGAGAGCGGAACGGCTATGGAAATCAATAGATTCATTTAACGGGTATGGGAGAACACATGGGAAAAAAACTTAAAATCGGTACTTTGATTTCAGGTGGCGGCACCAATCTCCAGGCCATTATCGATGCCTGTGCCGCTGGAAATATCGATGCGCAAGTTCTGTTCACCGGATCGGATGTCCCTGAGGTCAAAGGGTTGGGCCGGGCTCAAAAGGCCGGGATTGATACCTTTGTTGTGGATTATGCACAGATTATTGCCTCCTGCCGCCGGGATGGGACGGATCATTGTCTGCCTTCTGATTTCAATCTCGAGGAAATCCAGGCCAAACAGCGGCTGGTGGATCCACAAAAAGATCCGGTCAAGGCCGCATTCTTTTTGGAAACCCGTGCCATTGCGGAAAAGGCGCTTTTAGATAAAATTCAGGACTATGACATGGATCTTCTTGTTCTGGCCGGGTTCATGCGGGTGTTTACCCCATATTTCATCGACCGGATCAATACCGGCGGAAAACACAGGATCATGAATATCCACCCGGCCCTGCTGCCCGCATTTCCCGGTACGGATGGATACGGGGACACCTTTAATTACGGCTGCAAGATCGGCGGATGCACAGTCCATTTCATTGATTACGGGGAGGACACAGGCCCCATTATCGGTCAGAAAGCCTTTGAGATTCTGGATACGGATACCCTGGATGATGTCAAGAAAAAAGGGCTGGTCAAGGAGTGGGAGCTTTATCCGGCCTGCATCCAGAAATACGCTGGGAGGTTTTAAGGATTTAAGGAATCGTTACAAAATAACTTGATCTAAATTATTTCCAAAGTCCCTTAAAAGACCAGGTGATTTTGGCGCCGATCCTAAAGCATGGCGAAAAAGGCGTCTGCCATCTTGACTGCATCCATATAAAATCCGGGGAGTTTCTGAATCAGGGAATTGTCCTTGTCGGTTTGAAATCGCCGGTTCTTCCATCGGCCCTGTTCAAAGCTGATGATCAGCTCCCGGAGTTGCTGAAACAATGGATTTTTGCCCAGGAGGGCATCTTTGATTTCATCCGACAGGGTGATGCTGTTTAAAATTTCGTCCATGGGCATGTCCATGATGGCGTCCATGGATGAGAACAGTCCCAGGGTGAACAGTTCATCCGGGGTAAAGTGTTCACCCCTAGTGGATTTTGTCTTCAGGCAGGGGCCGCACTGCTCGCACATTCTGGCCCGGATCACCGAAGACCGCACCAGTTCGTTGGGTTTCCCCGGATTAAGGTCCGAGATCACCACCACATTGATAAATTTTTTCAATTCATTGAGCCCCAGAAAGGTGATGGCCTCCTTGATGGTATCAATGGGAGTGGGACGGTTAAAGTAGGCAGAGTTAATGAACTTCAGCAGCTTGAAAGATACGGATACCTCTTTTTTAATGAGGTCTTCTATGGCCCCAAGATCCGGCTCACGCCGTCCGGCTTCGCTGAGCAGCTTGAGATTGGTGATCTGGCTTGCGGACAGCCCTTTCCGGGAGAGGATTTCCGGTTTTGCGAAAAAATATCCCTGGAAGAGGCCAAAGCCCATGTCCTTGGCCTGTTCAAACTCATCATAGGTTTCCACCTTTTCCGCCAGCAGGGTGATTGGACGGTCTTTGATAACCGATGAAAACAGGGGAGCCAATGTGTTCAGAGGCGTTGCCATGAGATCAAATTTGATCATATTGCAGAGATTAACCATTTCGTCGAATTTTTTATCATAGACAAAATCGTCAAGGGCTATGCGGAATCCTTGTTGCTTGAATGCCTTGAGCGCCTGAATGACCTCGGGTTCGGGTTCAATGTCCTCCAGCACCTCAATGATGATATGTTCTTTGGGAAAGAGTAAAGGGGTCTGCCTGATCAGCAGGTCCCGGGTGAAATTGATAAGTCCGGGTTTCCCGGCCAGGATATCGCTGAGTCCGAATGAGAAAAATGTGTTGGCCAGAACCCCTGAGGTGGCGGTTGTTCCGTCAATATCTGGGAATACGTTGTCCAGGCTGAGCCTAAACAGGAGTTCATATCCGAAAATTTTTTTCTGGGCGGTGAAAACAGGTTGTCGGGCAACGAATATTTCCATGGCTAACGAACTCCGCTTAAAGCTAAACGATTATGTTGATTAAATTTTTTTCTCCGGATTTCGTTAATATAATCACATTGCAGAGTTAAATCAAGGCAAAGCTTGCATCATGAAAGAAGCTTGAGCATGAGGGGCACAGCCGTCATGGTGCCAATGGAAGACCCTAGGTTGGTGAAAATTACCACCAGCAGTATCCGGGTGACGTTGTTTCGCCAGAATCCTTTCACCGACGTGATGTCTTGGGGAATGGCTTCCAAATCTTTTACCTTGGGTTTTCTGGAAAATGCTTCCACCAGGCCCGATACCCAGCCCGCTGCGATCATGGGGTTGAGGGAGGTCAGGGGGGCTGCCACAATGGAGGAGATGATGGTATAGGGATGGGCCAGGGCCGCCAGGGCGCCGATACCGGCAAATATGCCGTTGGCAAGGATCCAGATCCAGATCATGTCCGTGCCTGCGTTTTTTCCTTCCGTCATGAATCCGGCAACAAAGAGCAGGAGAATGAGTCCGGGAATCAGCCATTTTAGGATTTTACCGGCATTACCCGGGGCCGGGATTTTATTGAGATCATCTACGTCAATGGGTGTCTGGTTTTCAATATATCTTTTGATCCCAGGTACATGGGCTGCGCCCACAACAGCCACGATTTTCTGGCCCGGAGCCGACCGGATATGCTCAGCCAGAAACTGGTCCCGTTCGTCAATAAGGGCTTTTTCGATAATGGGATGGGCTTCTTTGACATCGGCAAGCAGGGATTGGAGAATGTCTTCCTGCTTCATTCTTTCGATATCTTCTTCTTCGATTTCATCAGACTGGCCAAATGAAAATACCATTGAAAAAATGAGCTTGAGCTTCTCCCAGAATCCCATGCCCCGCCATACCCGGGACAGGGTGGTCTGGATTTCCCGGTCAGCTGGGATGATTTTCGCACCTGCCGTTTCTGCCGCAGTGACGGCATTGATCATTTCCTGGCCGGGTTTGATGTCGAATTTATCTGCGATTTTTTTCTGAAAGGAGGAGAGCAGCAGGTTCATGAAGAGCATCAGGGCTTTTTTTTCTTTGATGACCTTCACAATATCCATGTTCCGCCACCGGTCCGCATCCTGGATGGCGGACAGCCGGGTGTTGCACAGCTCTACACAGACCGTGTCCGGTTGGATATCTTCAATGGTCTGGGTGACCAGTTCGGCGCTGTGCCGGGACACGTGGGCCGTACCGATGAGGGTGATCTCTTTGTCCTCCCAGGACAGGGTGTGAATATCGCTGTTTGTTCTGTTCTCTTCTTCCATGCTGGGGCTGCCTTTTTTAAATTAAATTCAAGGATGTGTATTATAACCACTAAATTTTTCATGGCAATACAAAAAAGAGCTGAATCTTGACCTGGCCCCCGGGTTCTGGTATTCATCTTTTTTATGAAATCCATAGACGAACAGATATTACGGACCACCAAAGAAATCATTGTCAAGTTCATAGAAATGGGAAGGCTTTCGCCCTCCAATATCCATGAAACCTTCAAGGATATTCACGGGACCGTCAATGAAACAGTGAAAAAAAATATTGATTCCCCGGGCCATGGCACTCCAAAAACCTGACTCTGTTTCCCCGCGGATTAAGACCAGTGCCGGGGCAGGAATAAAAAAGGGCTGGGCCGGGTTGCTCTGGCTGCTCAAAATTCTGATTCCCGTATCTTTTTTTACGGCGCTTCTGGTTCATTTTAAAATCCTTTACCATCTGGATTTTCTTTTGGAACCTTTGATGACCATTATCCACTTGCCGGCCTCGGCAGCCGTGGTGCTCATCATCGGATTGTTCACAGGCATTTACGGGACCGTGGCCGCCCTGTCGGTGATGTCCTTTTCCATGGATCAGATGACCCTGATTGCCATATTCACCCTGATTTCCCACAATCTGATTCAGGAGAGCCTTGTCCAGGCCAATTCCGGCCTTAATTTTTTCATGGCGGCAGGATTCCGGCTCATCATGGCCTTTGTGGTGACCTTTGTCTGCGGGCATATCATGAGCATCAACCCGGATACGGCCGCTGCAGTGGCACAGACCCTGAATACGGGCATTGATCCTCTGGGCCCCATGCTGGCTGACTGGGCTCTGGGAACGGGCAAACTCTGTATTCAGATTTTCTGCATCATCATGCCCCTGATGGTGGTGCTGGAACTGGCCAAAACCTTTCACATCATAGAGACTGTGACCCGGTTGTTTTCGCCTCTGGTCTCCCTGATGGGGCTGGACAAATCCTCTGCCATGCTCTGGATGACGGCTGTGGTATTCGGCCTGGCCTACGGGTCAGCCGTGATTGTGGAGGAGACCAGAACCGGATCATATGAACCCGCTGCCCTGACCAAACTCCATCTTTCCATCGGGGTAAACCATGCCATGATCGAAGACCCGGTACTTTTTCTGCCTCTTGGCATTCCGGTATTTTGGCTTTGGATACCCAGGCTTTTGGCTGCCATGGCTGTGGCCTGGCTCTATTCTGGATTTTCTGCTGCAAGGAGGCTCCATGCTAAGCGCACTGGCCATAAAAAACTTTGCGATCATTGAAGATATCCGCATAGCGTTCAGCGGCGGCCTTTCCGTGCTCACCGGGGAAACAGGGGCCGGTAAGTCTATCATCATTGAGGCGGTGAATCTGCTTCTGGGCTCCCGGGCGTCGGCTGATCTTGTCCGGACAGGCGAGGAGAGTGCTGAACTAGAAGCCTGTTTTGAGATAGACAAAGATTCCCATGCTGCAAGGGTCATGGCGGAGCAGGGCATGGCGATTGACGACGGCCTTATTATCCGCAGGGTGATCTCCAGTTCCGGTAAGAGCCGGGTCTATATCAATTCGCGTCAGTCCACTCTGGATCTCTTAAGACAGGTGACCCTGAATCTGGCAGGCATTTCCAGCCAGCATGCCCACCAGGGGCTTCTTAAAGAAGAAAATCATCTGGACATTCTGGATGAGTTTGCCAATACCCTGGATCTCCGTAAAGAAGTTGCCGATCTCTTCCGTCGGATTATGCCCATGAAAAAAGAGATTCAGGCCTTGAAAGATAAAAAAGATGCCTCAGACAAAGAGCAGGAATTGCTGAGGTTTCAGGTTGAGGAAATTGAGGCTGCAGACATAAAACCAGGAGAAGATGAGGACCTGGTCCAAAAACGGGAGACGCTCCAGAATGCCGGTCAAATTTTTGAGGCAGTGAACGGAGCCATCCACGAAATTTATGACCGGGAAGGGGCCCTGCTCGAGCGGATCGGTTCCCTCTCGGACAGGTTCCGCCAATACAGTGCCGGTGACCTCCAGCTTAAACAAATGGGGGAACGTCTGGACGGGGTCTCCTTTGATCTTCAGGATCTGATTTCCGATCTGCGACATTATACGGACACCATTGACCTGGACCCGGAATCCCTGGAAATCGTGGACCAGCGTCTGGATCTCATCTCCCGGCTCAAGCGGAAGTACGGGGGCAGCCTTGAGTCCTTGTTTGAGCAGTATGAGACCATGGCCGGGGAGCTTAAAGACAGCCTGGGCCTTGGGAAAAAAATAAAAAAACTGGAAAAAGAACAAAAAACCCTGGTCGCCGAAATTCGGCAAAAGGCCCGGGCACTGTCAATGAGACGGCAAAAAGAGGGCATTGTCCTGGCCGGACTGGCCCAGGCCGAATTGGGGGCTCTGGAAATGGGCCGGGCAAAATTTGAAGTCTCTTTTTCTGCGGCAGCATCGGATAATCCAGCCGATATCACCACCGAAGAAAACCATAAAATTTTTGTAACAGGCATGGACCGGGTGGGATTTCTGCTGAGCCCCAACCCCGGGGAAACACCCAAGCCGTTGGCCAAAATCGCTTCGGGAGGAGAATTGTCACGCATTGTCCTGGCCCTGAAGGCGGTATTGTCCCGGGGGCAGTCCCTTGAAACCCTGGTCTTTGACGAAGTTGATTCAGGCATCGGCGGGGCCACTTCCGATAAAGTGGGCCTCAAACTCAGGGAACTGGGCAATATCCACCAGGTTATCTGTATCACCCATCTGGCCCAGATTGCCAGGTATGGGTCCCACCAGTTCAGGATTTTTAAGCAGGTGGCCAATGAGCGGACCGCCACCTCCATTATTCCCCTGACCGCCGAAGAAGACCGGGTGGAGGAACTTGCCCGGATGATTGGAGGAAGGGATCTCACAGATGCCACCCTGGCCCATGCCCGGGAACTTCTTCGTACAGCCTCTGCTTGACAAATTCCAGAATATGATTATATTAGTAAACTATTGTAAATTCATCCCGGATGAGCATTAATCATCTCACTACCGGGCCCGTACCAAGGAGTTAGAATGCCGATTTTTGAGTTTAAATGCAGTAAGTGCGAAGAGTTTTTTGAAGTAATCGTGATGGGTTCTGATGAAGACAGAAAGATCAATTGTCCGAAATGCAAATCCGAGGAATTTCAGCGGGTAGTCTCCACTACCAATTACGCCATGGGCAGCAGCTCAGGTTCCGGCGGTGGCTCCCAGGGTGTCCAAACCCAGGAGCGTACCTGCTCCAGCGGTTCATGTAAAACCTATACCGTCCCGGGGGAAACAAAAGGCTGATCCAGCATTTTTTCCCGAGTTGGTCATCGTTGATTCATGGTGTTTCCCTGTTTGGAAAACAGTCCCAAAGCAATTTCTATACAAAGGCTGCCGGCCTTGAGGAGGTTATATGGAAGATACGGCCAAACTTATTATTGATGGAAAAGAGATCATCCTGCCTGTTTTTATGGGATCTGAAGGTGAAAAAGCCATTGATATCAGACGCCTTAGACAGGAAACCGGCTGTATAACCTTTGATCCGGGCTATGGGAACACCGGAGCCTGTAAATCCAGCATCACCTATATGAACGGGGAACAAGGGATTCTCCGGTACCGGGGTATCCCCATTGAGCAACTGGCAGAACATTCCACCTTTGTGGAGACGGCCTTTCTGCTGATCACGGGAAAACTGCCCACCCGGGAGGAACTGACCCGGACCTCGGTCTACCTGAATGACTTTTCACCACTCCATGAAAACATGAAGTCATTTTACCGGAACTATCCCTCCAGGTCTCACCCCATGGGGATCCTGGCTGCCATGGTCAATGCCATGAGAAGTTTTCACCCAGAGATGCTGGATATAGAGGAGGAGATGAATAAAACCTATTTGCGGATCATCTCCAAGATCAGAACCATGGCGGCCATGGCCTATAAGATATCCATCGGCCAGCGGGTGGTCTATCCCCGGCCCGATCTCTGCTATTGTGCCAATTTTTTAAACATGATGTTTGATTCCCAGGTGGTGCCTTACAGGATTGACACTGATCTGGTCCGGGCGCTGAATGTATTCTGGATCCTCCATGCCGATCACGAACAGAACTGCTCCACCACGGCGGTGCGGGTGGTCGGGTCCAGCAAGGTCAATATTTATGCTGCCATTTCCACCGGGATTTCCGCCCTTTGGGGGCCGCTTCACGGCGGTGCGAACCAGGCCGTGATTCAGATGCTGGAAAAAATAGAAAAAGACGGAATGACCATTGAACAGTGCATTGCAAGGGCAAAGGATAAGAAAGATCCCTTCCGCCTCATGGGATTCGGCCACAGGGTTTATAAAACCTATGATCCCAGGGCCAAGATCATGAAGCGGATGTGTGATATTGTCCTGGCCAAGGTCAAGCGGAAGGATCCTCTCCTGGATATTGCCCGGAACCTGGAGGAAGCCGCACTTGAAGATACCTATTTCAAAGAGAAAAACCTCTATCCTAATGTGGATTTTTATTCCGGCATTGTGCTACGGGCCATGGGGATTCCCACGGACATGTTTCCGGTGATGTTTGCCATCGGCCGCCTGCCCGGATGGATTGCCCAGTGGAAAGAGGATACCACGGATCATGAAATGAAGATTTCCAGGCCCCGGCAGATTTATACCGGCGAAACCTCAAAAGATTATGTCCCAATTGAGCAGAGAACAAGCGGCCGGCACATCGGTTAGAAGGAAGAATATTTCAATGGTTGAAATCATTGCCCACAGAGGGGCCAGGAGTCTGGCACCGGAGAATACATTGGCAGCGGCCCGTCTGGGCCATCAACTCGGTGCCCACCGATGGGAAACTGATGCCAGCCTGACCCGGGACGGCCATCTGGTCCTGTTCCACGACACCACCTTGACCCGGTGCACCAATGCCCCGGAACAGCTGGGCTATGACCCCCTTCATCCTGAATTGACCTTCTGGCCCATGGCCGGGGGGCAGACCATCGACCGGCTGGATTCTCATACCCTCATGGATTTGGAGATCCTGGAGGCTGGTTCTTTTTTTGAACGGACTGATCCCTACTCAACTCTGGACGACATTGATCCCCAAGATTTAGCCGCCTTTAAAGAGGAAAAAATCCCAACCCTGTATGACGGACTGATCCTCACCAGAGAGCTGGGCTGGCAGATCAATATCGAACTCAAAGATCACAGGAATGAGCCGGAACTCTATTTTACGGCCTCCCGGACACTTGAAGAACTGGCCCGGGCTGGATTTGACCCTGCCCGGGCTGTGATCTCATCTTTTAACCACGGATGGCTCAGATGGGTGCGTGACCGGGCGCCGGAGATTGAGATCCAGGCCCTGGTGGGGGATGAAGATGATGTCCCTCTGAATTTTTCAGATCCCGTGTTTACCAACGATGAATTTGAGGTCCTGAACATCAATGCAAAGCTTATTGCCCCAAAAGAACTACGGGAACTCAAGGCCCGGGGAAAGCGGGTGAATCTGTTTACCGTTAATGATCCCCATGATTATATGCGGTTTGTTAATGCAGGGGCTGATGGGATTATCACTGATTTTCCCCAGCGGTTTATCCGTTAAAGAACGTGTGGAATTCCTGTATGACTCTTTCAATATCATTGGCATCAATGTCCAGGTGAGTCACCAGGCGCAGGTGATTGTCCCGATCAATCAGAATCCCCTGGACTTCCATATGATCTGCCAGTGCATCGAATTGTTGGCCAACTTTTGCAAACAGGATATTTGTCTGGACGCTGGCCGGGTCAATGCCAAGGCATTCAATTTTTGAAAGGCCTTGGGCCAGTCTCTGGGCATTGTCATGGTCTTTGCCCAGCCGGTCCACATGGTGTTCCAGGGCATATATGCCGGCGGCTGCAAGGATGCCGGCCTGGCGCATTCCACCCCCCAGCATTTTCCGCCATCTTCTGGCTTGATTGATAAAGGATTTGGGGCCGCAGAGCACCGAGCCCACAGGGGCGCCCAATCCTTTGGACAAGCAGCAGGACAGGGTATCAAAATGGCCGGCAATTTTCCTGACATCAACCCCGAGTTTGACTGCGGCATTAAATACCCTGGCCCCGTCCAGGTGAAGTCCAAGTCTTTTGGTATCTGCAAACTGTCGGGCCGACTTGAGGTAATCCATGGGCAGTACCTTACCGCCGGTGGTGTTTTCAAGGCAGAGCAGCCGGGTCCTGGCAAAGTGGAAATCATCGGGTTTTATGAACCGGGCCACCCGGTCCAGGTCCAGGCTGCCGTTGGACTCGAATTCCAGGGGCTGGGGCTGGATGCTGCCCAATACCGCGGCACCCCCGCCTTCATACCTGTAGGTGTGGGCGGTCTGGCCCACTATATACTCATCCCCCCTTTGACAATGGGTCATGAGGGCCAAAAGGTTGGACTGGGTGCCTGAACTGCAGTACAGGGCCGCTTCTTTTCCAGTCATCCGGGCGGTTTTTTCTTCCAAAAGATTGACGGTGGGGTCTTCGCCGTAGACATCGTCACCTATTGGGGCGGCCATCATGGCCGCTTTCATTTCCCGGGTGGGGAGGGTGACGGTATCGCTTCTCAAATCAATGGGCATATTGGTACCTTTGTATTAATTTAGTCTAAAATCTGGCTTAAAAATTTCTGGGTCCTGTCCCATTGGGGGTGGGTGAAAAATTCACTGGGCGCATTTTCTTCCACGATTTCTCCCCCGTCCATGAATATAATTCGATTGGCCACCTGCCGGGCAAACCCCATTTCATGGGTGACACATATCATGGTCATGCCGTCACGGGCCAGTTGTTTTATCACATCCAGAACCTCTTTGACCATTTCCGGGTCCAGAGCCGAAGTGGGTTCGTCAAAGAGCATGATTTTGGGATCCATGCACAGGGCCCGGGCAATGGCCACCCGCTGTTGTTGTCCTCCAGAGAGCTGGCCGGGCATTTTATGGGCCTGGCTTTGGATCTGTACCCGTTCCAGCAGAGTCATGGCTTTTTTTTCAGCCTGCTTTCTGGGCAGTTTCAATAGCCAGCAGGGTGCAAGGACCAGATTTTCCAGCACCGTCATGTGGGGAAAGAGGTCAAAGTTCTGGAAGACCATGCCCACATCCCTGCGCACGGCTGAAATATTTTTTATTTTTGGTGTCAGTTCCGTGCCCATGACATGGATACTGCCCTTTTGATGGGTCTCTATCCGGTTGATGCATCGGATCAGAGTGGATTTCCCAGACCCGGAGGGCCCGCAGATAACAATGATTTCTCCCTTTTGTACGGATAGGTTGATGTTTTTTAGGACATGGAAGTTCGCATACCATTTGTTCAGGTCTTTTATTTTGATCATTGGGCTGTCGGCCATATTGTCTCCTGTTTCTACCATTGGTTTCTCCGTTCAATGGACTTACCGTACTGGCTCATGGAAAAGCAGATCACCCAGTATACAAGGGCGCAGAATACATAGGCTTCGGCATCATACCCCAACCATTCCGGGTCCTGAACCGAGGCTTTGATCATGCCTAGGAAATCCAGGAGCCCCACAATGATGACCAGGGATGTATCTTTGAACAGGGCAACGCAGCGCCCGATCAGGGAAGGGATGACATGGCGCAGGGCCTGGGGCAGGACCACCAGCCAGGTTACCAGCCATGATTTCAGCCCCAGGGAATCGGCGGCTTCTGTCTGGCCCGGGTGGATGGCCTGCAGGCCGCCCCTGACCACTTCGGCAATATAGGCAGAGGAAAATAGAATGATTCCGATCTGTACCCTGAGCAAATTGTTAATGTTCATGTCCTGGGGCAGGAAGATTGGCAGCATCACCGATGCCATGAATAGAATGGTAATGAGCGGGACCCCCCGGATGCACTCAATGGTGGCAATGGACATGGCTTTGACCACGGGCAGGGAGGATCTGCGGCCCAGGGCCAAAAGGATGCCGATGGGGATGGACCAGATAATACCTACCACTGCAAGCCCGGTGCTCAGCATCAGCCCGCCCCAGAGGGACTGTTCCACCAGGGGAAGGCCCATGCCCCCGTTTATGAGAAAGAATACCGGCAGGGGCAGGAACAGCCAGGCCAGGATAAGTATCCGGGTTTTCAGCAGTCTGAAAACAGTTGCTAAACAGAGGGTTCCAAAGACCAGAAAGGCAAGCACAGGTCGCCAGATCAGGTTTTCCGGATAAAGCCCCAGCATCAGCACCCTGAATTTTACAAAGATGAAGGTCCAGCAGGCCCCGGTTTTATCCGTGGAGACATTGCCTGGGGTCAGAGACCAGGTCGCGTCAATGACGGCCCATGAAATCATGGGGGGCAGGGTTTTCCACAAAAATGCAATTGCAATTAGGGTGAAAAGTCCATTGGTTTTAGATGAGAATAGATTGTCTTTTAGCCAGCCTATCACACCTGCAGATTCAAAGGGCGGGGGCAGGTCCGGGGCCGGGGTGAATATTTTTATGTCCATAATTTACCGTTTCAGTTTAGCGCCCTATGAGTTGAACCCTGGCATTAAGCCGGTTCATAATCAAAGAGACCAGAAGATTGATCGTCATGTAAACACCCATCCAAAGCGCAATTACTTCTATGGCCTGGTCGTTCTGTCCGATGATGGTACCACCGATGGAGACCATATCCGGATATCCGATGGCCACAGCCAGGGAAGAGTTTTTTACCAGGCTGGTATAATCGTTTGTTGTGGCAGGAATAATTACCCGCAGCGCCTGGGGCAGGATAACCTTTCTCATGGTCAGGCCCGGGGGAAGGCCCAGGGCTTTGGAAGAATTGATCTGTCCGATGCCCACGGACTGGATCCCGGACCGGACATTTTCTCCGATAAAGGCGGCAGTATACAGCACCAGCCCGATCATGAGAGCTGAGAATTCAGGCCGGATCACTAAGCCTCCTTTAAAATTGAACCCCTTGAGCACGGCAGCTTCCCATGACAGGGGGCCGCCTGTGAGCCACCAGGCCCCAAGGGGCAGAAGCAGTGCTGCTGCAAGGCCCAGTCGGAATGAGGGGATTAGTTTCCCTGTTTCCCGGTGAAGGCGGTCTCCGTAACGATGGATGGAAATGGCTGCGGCAATGCCTATGAAAAGGGATAGACCAACTATCCACAGACCTTGCTCCGGGATGGGCCTGGGCATATATATGCCCCGGTTGTTGAGGAAAAATCCCTGCAAAGGCACCAGGCTTTTTTTTGGGATGGGCAGGGCGGCCAGGACAATGGAGTAGGTAAAAAACAGGGTCAGGAGCAAGGGGACATTTCGAAGCACCTCAACATAGACTGCAGCCAGTTTGGAAATGAGCCAGTTGCCGGACACCTGGGCGACGCCGATGGAAATGCCCAGAAGCGTTGCCAGCACAATGCTGATTAGAGCCACATATGAGGTGTTGGCCACCCCGATGAAAAATGCGTATCCGTATGAGTCCGCCGGGGAATAGGGAAACAGGGAGTTGGAAATGGGCATCCCGGATTCAAGGGATAAAAATCCAAAGCCAGAGGCAATATTCCTGGCCTCAAGGTTGGCCTGAGTATTGGTTAAAAGACCGTGGGCGGCGTAGAACACAATGCCGATGACAAGAACTTGAAGCACCAGACTGGTCAGTCTGGGGTTGGATAAAAATTGAACAGGGGATTTCAATGGGCTTGCCTTATAATATGGATGGCCCCGGGCAGAAATCTGCCCGGGGAAAATTCATGGCGGTTACTTCGTTACAAAATAATTTGATCTAAATTGTTTCCAAAATTTCTTAAAAGACAGGGCCTTTTGAAAACAAAAGTTCGAGTGATTTGGGAGCCGATCCTTAACGGATAGGCATGGCGTAATGGAGGCCGCCCTTTGTCCACAGTTCATTTACCCCTCTGGGGATGTTCAGTTTGGTTGAAGGGCCAAAGTGGCGGTCATAAATTTCACCGTAGTTACCCACAGCCTGAATGGCGCGGACCAACCAGTCCTTGTCAAGGCCTAAGTATGAACCGGTGTCACCGGATTTGCCCAGCATTCTCTGGATTACCGGATTTTTAGTGGTTTCTTTAATTTCGAGAACATTGGCGGCAGTGACACCGTTTTCTTCGGCGGCGATGAGTCCGTTGATTACCCAGGTCACAATATCCTTCCACTGGTTATCCCCATGTTTAACCAGTGGAGACAGTGGTTCCTTGGAAATAATTTCTGGCATAATTTCGTGGTTACCGGGTTTGGACAGGGTGGAGCGAAGGGAGGCCAGTTGACTGATATCCGTTGTAAACGCATCACACCTGCCTGATGCATATGCACTGAGGGCTTCTTTTTTGCCGTCAAACACAAGGGCTTCGATTGAAATGCCGTTGGCCCTGGCAAAATCGGCGAGATTCAGTTCTGAGGTGGTGCCGGCGGTGACACAGACAGAGGCGCCGTCAATTTTTTTTGCAGAATCGACCCCAAGGGCTTTGGAGATCATGAATCCCTGGCCGTCGTAAAAGACAATCTTGGTGAAATCAACGCCTTGCTTCCCATCACGTTTCAGGGTCCAGGTCGTGGTTCTAGAGGTCAGGTCAACTTGTCCGGAGGACACGGCAATGATTTTCTGTTTAGAGGCCAGAGGGACAAATTTAATTTTATTGGAATCGGAGAGTACCGCGGCAGCAACAGCCCTTGCCATATCAACATCAAATCCGACCCATTTTCCGGAAGAATCCGGAATTGAAAATCCGGGAACCCCTTCCGAGATACCGCAGGTCAGCACATTTTTTTTGCGGACTTCTTCAAGGGTTGAGGCAAAAAGAGGGTGGGCCGTGAATACAAACAAGAGGGCAAGAATGATAAATAATTTTTTCATTTATGGTTTCCTTTTAATAGGGTTGGGCCGGCAGAGCCGGAATAAACTATGTTTATTGGTACTAACCAAGCACTAACTTTTAGGCCGGGACCCAATCAATTGTCAAGAATAGTATTGCCAATATAGTGATTAAATGGTGTAAGTTTTTGATTTGATGGAGGTAACAACGTTTCTGGATGATGTGGAAAAAGAAAATCTAAGAATAATGAAAATAATCGTTGACACAAAAAGCAAATTAATGCATTATCTGTCGGTCTTCACGGGGGAACCCAAGCGGCTCCGTCGGGAAGATTTTTTTTGATCTTTGAAAATTGGTCAGTGAAGAAGAAATGAGCGGGTAGCGTTTTTACCGTTGGGTAAAATACGCAACCAA